>Ga0307510_10003963_pt1 | contig 17350 bp, 14 predicted proteins | sample 12_EM_MG_FD_207224 | JGI IMG/M metagenome (GOLD analysis project Ga0307510, IMG submission 207224) | Populus trichocarpa ectomycorrhiza microbial communities from riparian zone in the Pacific Northwest, United States - 12_EM | ecosystem: Host-associated > Plants > Roots > Unclassified | place...
GCTCGGGCCCATTCTCTTGGACGAGATCGGCACCCTTGACCGCCTCCGCCATGTCGGCGACGAAGCTCAGTCGCGACCGCGAGGCCCCGTCAGCGAGGCCCAGCCGTTCGAGCGCCGGCCAGGCGGCGTCGACGAAACGCCGCAGCGATTCTTCGGCATTGGGAGCGATGTCGGTCGCCACAACATCGAGGCCCTTTGCCAAGAACTGCGCCGCCCAGCTCGCGCCGATAACACCCGTTCCGATGATGGCGACCCGCAAGATCGGTTTGTTCCCGGCCATGATCAATTCTCCTCGGAAGGGATTTCGGCGTAGGCGACGCCGGACAGATTGCCTTGGGCGAAGAGGAGCACGCGCTTCTCCGAGCCATCGAGCCTTGCGGTATAAAGCGAACCGCCGAGATCGGTGGCGAACATCCGGTTGCCGGGCACGTCGAGTGCGACGCCGATGCCTTCCATCAAATCGCTGACGAGATGTTCGGGCGCGCGTCCGTTCGCGGCGCGGGTGTCGATCGGGGCGCGATTGACGGTATTGCCTTGCGGCGGGTTGCCACGGTCGGTCCAGTACATGACGCGGTTCTCGAGATCGAGTTCGAGATCGATCGGTTCGGGCAGATCGTCGAACCAGATTTCGATATCGCTTCGGCTCGCGGGATCCTCGCCCGCAGGGACTTCCAGGCCCGCGCGAAAGATGCGCCCGCAGCCCGCATTGTCCGCACCCTTTTGTGTCCAGTAGACCTGCCCGAGCTCGGGATCGACGGTAATCCCGACGCACCATTTCGTGGCATCACGACGGTCGTCGTCCCCCTCGCCCGTCCGGACCAGCGTCTCGACGTCTGAGCCGTCGAGATTGGCGCGCATCACCCGCATCCCCTCGCGGTCGCACCAATAGAGCTTGCCGGTCCGCTTCTCGATATGGAGCTGTTTCGGCGTGAAGGTGATGCCCTGCGGGACGATCACCGTGCGGTTGCTCCCATCGAGATCGGCGCGCTCGATCGATCCGTCGTCGAGATAGGGTACCCCCATATTGGTCCAGTAGATGTGGCGGGCCTCGACATCGACCGCAATCCCATCGGGGAGATGGCAATCGGCGACGATCACCCGGGCGTTGGAGCCGTTCGGGTCCATCGCATGGATGCGACCGCCACTCAGCTCCAGAACGAAAAGCCGGCGATCGAACTCGCCGCTGGTGGGGGCCGATCCGAACGTGGTCGCCAAGGCATCACTCATGACTGCTTTCCTTTCATGTCGGGCAAACCGGGCGGTTTCGTGGCATCACGGCGGTTGGTAGTTCCATCCTTAGGCAGCCCGTGTCGGCACGGGGGGTACGGCACCGCTTCCGTGCAGATTCGCAATCTCCGCGGTACTGAAGCCAAGTTCGGCCAGAATATCATCGCTGTGTTCGCCGAGGTGCGGCGCGCGCCGCGCCGGCACCTTGGCGACGCCGTGTATCTGGAGCGGGCTGCTGATCGTATACTCGAGGTTGCCGCCGGCACCCTCCAGCGGCACCACGATATCGTTCGCCCGCAATTGAGGGTCGTTGATCACGTCTTGCGGCGCCACCACCACGCCGAAGGTGAGATTGAGCTGCTCGAACACTTCGTGCCAATGCGCCATCGGTCGCGCGGCGAAGGCCTCATCGAGGATTGCTGTGAGCGCCGACGCATTCGCCGCGAGATGCGCGGGGTCGGCGAACCGCGGATCGGTCAGAAGGTCGGGACGCTCTATTCCGTTGGCCAGCGCGGGCCACTTGTCGGGCGTGAGCACGATCAGAAACCAATTGTCGTCCGCCGAGCGATAGACGTTCAGCGTTGGATTGGGCGGGCTCAGCCGATCGTGCAGCGGATAGAAGCTGGCGCCGCACAGCGCCGCCTGCACCGAGACAGCGCTCGCCCAGACGCCTGCAGCAAGCAGCGAAGACGTGACATAGGCGCCCTGGCCGGTGCGCTCGCGCCGGAAGAGTGCGGTGACGATTGCGGAATAAAGGCTCACTGCGGTCCCGTGATCACCACTGCCCGACACCGGCAGTGTCGGCGGAGCGCCGGCGTCTCGCGTGAGCGAGAGCAGGCCGCTTCGCGCCCAATAGGCCGTGATGTCGAAACCGGGCAGCTGGGCATCCGGCCCATTGTCGCCATAACCCGTGACGTCCGCATAGATCAGGCGCGGGTTCCACGGCGCGACATCTTCATAGCCAAGCTTCAGTTTCTCGCGGGCGGGATGCGGTGTGTTGACGATCAGGACATCCGCCCATTCGACGAGGCGTCGCAACACCGCCCTCGCCTCGGGCGATTTCAGATCCAGCGCCAGTCCGCGCTTGTTCCGATTGTGGAGATGCCAGGGATAATTGTCCGCGGCTCGCGGTTGCGGCGGTATCTTGTAGCCGATGCGCCAGGTGTCGCCGCTCGGCGGCTCGACCTTGATCACCTCGGCGCCGAAGTCAGACAGGATCACCGCCGCGCCTGGTCCTGCGATGAAGCTGGCCAAATCCACCACCTTTAGTCCGGAAAAAATGTCGTCGCTCGCCATGGCTGGCCTTTCAGGATCGGAGGGTGTGCAAGGTCAGCGCCCACCGAACCTCGGAGGGCGTTTTTGCAGGAAGGCGGCAGTGCCTTCCTTTTTGTCTTCGGTCGCAGCGCAAAGGCCGAAATAGGCAGCCTCGAGCAGCAGGCCCTCGTCCTGGCTCGTCTCCATACCTTTATTGACCGCTTCGAGCGCGAACCTGACCGCGATCGGACCATTTGCGGCGATTCTGCGCAGGATCGCCTCGGCGCGCGCGATCAGCTCCGTGGCGGGCACGATCTCGTTGATCAGGCCAATCCTATGTGCCTCATGCGCGTCGATCAGGTCGCCGGACAGGATGAGCTGAAGCGCTCGCCCCTTGCCGACCAGCCTGGGGAGCCGCTGCGTTCCGCCACCCCCCGGCACGAGTCCGAGCCCGACTTCCGGCTGGCCGAACCGTGCTGTCTCGGCCGCGATCCTGATGGTGCAAGCCATCGCCGTTTCGCAGCCGCCGCCGAGCGCAAAACCGTTCACGGCAGCGACGACCGGCTTGCCGAGATTCTCGATCAGATCGAGCACTTGCTGACCGAAGCGGCTCGCACATCGTGCTTCGACCGCGCCAGCCTGAGCGAGTTCGCCGATGTCGGCACCCGCGATGAAGGCCTTGTCGCCGGCGCCGGTCAGGATAGCCCCACGCACTGCGGCGTCGTCGCGAGCGTCCTCGAACGCCATGCGCAAGTCCGACCAGGTCGGCGTGTTCAACGCGTTGAGGACATCGGGGCGGTTCACCCTGACATAGGCGATGCCGTCCCTCTTTTCGTAGAGGACGTTGGCCAGAACCAGCCCTGTCGTGTCCGAGGCCATGACCTCTCTCCCGCTAAAAGGATGTGAGCAGACGAGTAGAAGGAAGCACCGGTCGGCTCGCCGGGGTCACACGAAGGCGCCGATGCCGGTGATGGCTTTGCCGACGATCAGATTCTGCATCTGGTAGGTGCCCTCGTACGAATAGAGCGCCTCGGCATCCGCGAAGAAGCGCGCCAGATTGTAGTCGGCGACAATGCCGTTTCCGCCCAGCAGCTCGCGGCCCCAGGCAACGGTTTCGCGGGCCCGCGCCGTGCAGAAGGCCTTGGCCAGCGCGGCGTGCTGGTCGCCCAGCTTGCCGTCGTCATCCATCTGCGCCAGCCGCACCATCAGGCACTGGCACGCAGTCACATTCGCGAGCATCTTGGCCAGGAGATCCTGCACCATCTGGAACGAAGCGATCGGTTTGCCGAACTGCAGGCGTTCCTGGGTGTATTTCAACGTCGCTTCGAACGCGCCCATCTGGATGCCGGTCGATGCCCAGCCGACCATGTACCTGGTCATGCGCAAGACCCGCGCGGTGTCACGGAAGGAATTGCCACCCTGGAGACGGTTCTCCTCCATCACCGTGACATCCTCGAGCGTGATGACGCCGTTCTGGACGACCTTGAGCGCGATCTTGTGCTCAATCTTCTCGACGCTGAACCCAGGCGTCGTCTTGTTTTCGATGATGAAACCCTTGACCTGGTTGTCGTCGAGATCACGCGCCCAGATGATCGACACGTCGCACCAGGTCGCATTGCCGATCCACCTTTTCTGCCCGTTGAGCACCCAGGTATTGCCGCTGCGCTTCGCAGTGGTGTTCAGTCCCCCGCTCGATCCCGATCCGACCAGCGGCTCGGTGAGGCCGAAACAGCCAATCTTTTCGAACCGCGCCATCGGCGGCAGCCATTTCTGCTTCTGTTCCTCCGATCCATCGAGATAGATCGAGCCCATGGCGAGGCCGCTATGAACGCCGAAGAAAGTGCAGAACGAGGCGTCGACCCGCGCCAATTCCAGTGCGACGAAGCCAAACAGTTTCTGGCTGCCGCCGGCGCAATCATAGCCCTCGTACCCCAGTCCGCCGAGCTGCAAGTCCTTGAATGAAGGCAAGAGTTCGAAAGGAAACGCATCCGCGAACCAATATTCGTTGATGATCGGCTGGACGCGGGTTTCCATGTAGCTGCGGACCTTGCGGACCGTTGCCAACTCGTCGGGGGTGAGAACGTCGACGAGCTGATAGAAATCGCTGTTCGGCGCAGGCAGAGAGCCAGCCTGTCTGCCTTCCGGGCTCGCATTTGCCATCTCGTCATTCTCCTCAAGCCCCACCGGCGCCCTGGTCCATCGACGCGGGGTCAGCGCAGGCCGAGTATTACGGAGCCGCGGTCTCCACGGTGAGTGAGCTAACGGTGAGGCGGAGCGCCCGCTAACCCCGCGAGCCCCTCGCGGGCCTCTTGCGACGACTGCGCCGACCAGCCCCCGCCCATTGCATGATAAAGGGTGATCGCGCTTGCTAACCGATCCGCCCGCGATTGAACCAGCGCAAGATCCGCCGAGAGCAGCGCGCGCTGCGCATCGAGCAACTCGAGATAGGGCGAATACCCGGCACGGTAGCGATTATCGGCGAGCCGAAGCGCGGTCGCGAGCGCAGCACGCTGGGCTTCCAGCGCGGCTTCCTGTTCCCGGTCGCGCTGCTGCGCTGCCATGCCGTCCTCAACTTCACCAAAAGCGCCGAGTGCAACCCGCCGGTACGCGAACGCTGCCTGATCGCGCCGTGCCGTCGCGACATCCGCCTGTGCGCGCAGGCGGCCGCCCTGGAACAACGGTGCGAGGATGCTACCCCCCAGGGAGAAGATCGAGATCGGGTTGCTGAGCAGGCTGGACGCGACAGCGCCGCCCGTTGCGGACAGTTTGATGTCGGGCATGAAGGCAGCGCGCGCGGCATCGAGCGAACGGTCCGCCACGACGATCTGGTTGGCCGCCGCCGCCACATCTGGGCGTCGTTCGAGCAACCGCGAGGGCATCAGCACCGGCACCAAGGGGAGGCCGATTGCGTCGAGCGGCTTGCCGCGAACGATGTCCCCGGGCTCGCGGCCGAGCAGGATGCTGAGCCCATTTTCCTGTTGCGTGATGGCAAGTTCGGCCGCGGGGATCAGTTGTGCGGTGGCCTGATATTCGGCCTGCGCCTGTGCCAGGTCCAGCCGCGACGAATAACCGGCATTTGCGCGGCGCTCGGTCAGTTTCAGCGCCGCGGCCCGCGCCGTCAGCGTGTCGCGTAGAACCGCCAGACGGGCATCGAACGCGCGCAATGTTACGTAGCCGCGTGCCGCCGATGTCGCCACCGCGAGCCGGACTGTGTCCCGATTATTCTGTGAGGAGAGCTGCTGTGCGCGCTCGGCGGCGGTCGAGTTGGCCAGCCGGCCGAACAAATCCAGGTCGAACGAGGCCTGCATCTCCCCCTCTCCCGCCCATTGATCGACACCCTTGCCAAAGGCGTTGACCGAGCGATCGTGATCGCCCCCGGCCAAGCCGCTCACCGCGGGCAATTGTTGCGATCTTGCCAGGCGGAACTGCGCTCTCGCCTCTTCAACCCGCGACGCGGCGATCGCGACGTCGACATTGTTTGCCAGCGTGGCGTCGACGATCTGCGAGAGCGCCGGGTCATCGAACTGCTGCCACCAACTGGGATCAACGGCGGTGTCTGCGCCAGACGCGCCGCTGCGCCAGGCAGGCGGCGGCGTCACTGTTGCGGCCGCTGGAGGGTCGCGCCGGGGCCCGACGCACGCCGTCATGACGTAGCACACGAGCAAGGCGAAGAAGGCCTGCTTCAAAGCGCCGCGCCCACGACGGCTTCGACAGACATGCCGGGGCGAAGGCGATCGGCCAAATGCTGCCCGGGATCGATCGCTATCCGCACCCCGATACGCTGCGGGATCTTGATGAAATTGCCGGTGCCGTTGTCGGGCTTAATGACGGAGAATTCCGATCCGGCCGCCGGCGCGAGATCGAGCACGTGCCCGGTGAAGGCCGCGCCGTCGAGTGCGTCGACGGTGAACCGGACCCCCTGTCCGGGCACCACGCGGGCTGTCTGCGCCTCCTTGAAATTGGCGATGATCCACCGGTCCGGCGGCACCACGGCCATCAACTGGGTGCCGTTGGTGACATATTGACCCAACCGCACGCTGACTTCACCGAGCCGCCCCCCCTCGGGCGCCCGGATGACGGTGTGGTCGAGATCGATCAGCGCCGCATCGAGTTGCGCGCGCGCGGCATCGACCTGTGCCTGGAGCCCGCCACGTCCGACATCGACCGACTTGATGTCCTCGCGGCCGATATCCGCAGTCGCCGATGCCTGACCCAATTGCGCTTCGGCTTGCGCGAGCGCCGCGCGAGTCTGGTCACGCTCGCGAAGCGAGATCGAGCCGTCGCCGGCAAGATCGGCGGCGCGCGCCATGTCGGCACGCGATCGTTGCAGCTGCGCTTTGGCGCTGACCACGCCGGCGAGCTGTCCGCGCAGGTTCGCGGCGCGCGAGGCACGCGCCTGTGTCGAATTCGCCAGATTGGCCAAGGCTGCGGCGAGATTGGCACGGGCCTGTTCGACCCGCGCGCGATAGGGGCGATCATCGATGTGCGCCAGTGTCTGGCCCGGGCGAACGATCTCGTAATCGCGGACCAGCACTTGCGAGACATAGCCCGAGACCTGGGGGGCGATGACCGTCGTGCGCCCGCGCACATAGGCGTTGTCGGTGGACGCCCCGTGCGCGAACGGCGGCAGGCGCCAGGCGGCGAGGACGGCGATGATGGCGGCGAGAGCGATCACAGCGGTAACCGCAATGGCGACGCGATTCCGCCTTGCCGACTGCCAGGCCGAGGGCGCCCCCGCGGCGGCGGTCGCTTCAGAGGGAGGCGGTACGGGTGCAGCGTCCGGCGGTGCGGCGGCTCGCGGCGGTGCCTTGGCGGGGACGGTTTCCGGTGGGGCTTTGGGCTCAGGCATGACTCTCGTTCCGGGGTGATGGCCCGCGTATCGCGTTGCGGAGGAGGGCGAGCGCGATGAAGCCGGCGGTGGCGAGGGCAAGAAAGGTGACGAAACGGAAGGTGTCGGTGAACGCGATCACCGAAGCCTGCTGCGCTACCGCCTGACCGAGCGAGCCGCCGCCTTGCGTCGCGCGAAGAGCAGGATCGACGACAGTTCCGCCGAGTGCCGCGCTCGCCGTAGTCAGCCGCTGCGCGACTTGAGGATCGCTCGCGACGATGTCGCCGGCGAGTACCGTAATGGCATTGCGCGTCCAGATCGTCTGCAGCGACCCGAGCAACGCAGACCCCATGAGCCCGCCGACATTCTGCGTGGTGCTGAACAGCACGACGAACGAGACGAGATGGTCGCCGCCGCGCTCGAGCATCCGAAGAATGCCGTAGACCAGCGCCGGACCGACGAAGAGCGTCGTCCCGAATCCGATCAGCATCTGGCTCAAATAGAGCTGCGGCGGGCGTGTCAGCGCGGTAGACCCGCTGTCCAGCCAGGCGCCGAGCGCGATGACGAGCGACGCCGTGATGACCTGCCACGGGATGCGCTTCTCGGACAGGGTCAGCGCGGCCACGACAATGCCCGCGAGCATTGCGAGCGCCACCAGCGCGAACAGATAGCCAAGCTGATCGTTGGTCAAGCCGCCAGCGGTGAGCAAGCCGACCGACCCGAAGGTCTGTTCGGCCAGCGCCATGCGCAGGAACAATGCAACGGCAGCGAACCGCAGGATTCCCCAGGTGCCGATCCAGTCAAGCCGGATGAGCGGCGCGGCCCGACAGCTCTCGAGAATAGCTGCAGCCGTCAGCAGCAGGATGGCCGCGGCGAGGTCGCCGCCGAGCCACGGTGCATCGCTCCACCAATAGAGCCGCCCGAGCCCCAGAACCTGACACAGCAAAAGGTAGCCGATAAGTGCGAGCGTGATCGTCACGAGATCGAGCGGGCGAAACGCCTGGCTGCGATCGCTTGGTGGAAGACGTACCGTCGAGATCAATGCGAGGAGACCCAGCGCGATGCCGAGTTCGATCAAGTGCATGCCTCGCCAGCCGCCTGCCGCCAGCACGTCGACGGGCACGGTGCGCGCCAGCGGCGTGCCCAATTGCGGCAGCCCCATCCCGATGATCAGCCCCAACGGGCGCAGCTTCGCCGGGAAAGCTTGGAGAAGATAGTAGATCGACAGCGTGATGAGCGCGGCGGCAGTCACGCCATTAGCCGCGCGGACGATGATCGCCGACGCCAGGCCGGGTGCTGCGAGCTGGATCAACCCCGCCACGGCGTAAAGGCTCAGCAACGTACCGGTCACTTGCGGGATACCGAATTGTGCTCTCGCTTTGACCAGGGTCAGATTGGCGGTCGCGTTCATCGCAACATAGATGGCGGGCAGGATGCTTGCTTCGGCGACGTAAAGGCCCATCGAGCCCGCGATCGTCCCGGCATTGACCGAAGTCAGCGCGTTGGGAAAGGTCGATGCCAGGCTGACGACCATCCCGGTCGCCAGATACAACAGCCGTCTGCGCCCGGAGTGCGCCGGTGAATAGGGTGAACCGGGAAAGGCCGGCCGTTCGGACGGGGAGAAGGCATAATTGGCAGCCGGACTCACAGGGTCATCCACCATGTGATAACCGGCAATCGTCCGCTGACCAGACTTGCCCGTGTCGCATTGCAAAGCCACTCCGAAATCGCCCCAGCGGCGCTGAGCCTATGGCGCGCTGTGATCCCGCGGCAGTGAGGAAAGGCGAGCTAACCGTAATCTGGCCGACGCGGCCTCGCCGGTGCCTTCAGAGTCGGGTCGAATGCCAGATCCGTTGCAGTTCCTTCCGCGCGGCACCGTCGAATTCGACCAGCGGATCCAGACCCCCATCCTGGGCAACGGAGCGCAACTCGAGCAATGTCCGGTTGGGCGCCGCATAGGTTTCGATGATGGACCGCATCGTCTCCTCGGCCGCCTCGATGACCGGCGTCGAGCAGATAAGGCGCATGCGCCCGATCAGCGAATAGAGCTTTACCAGGTCCGCGATATTGTCCTTCTCGTGGCTCAGCGCATCGGCATAAAGCCGCGACGCCTCGATCACGAACTCACTAAACAGCTTCTCATGCTTGCCGGCTTCGACCTGACGACGCTTTTCGCGGGCGACCGACAGCTGAGTCAGCCAGGTGGTCGCGAAAGAACTGAGGCCGCCGACCGCAACGCCGGCAAGGCCGACCACAGCCGACAGAAACGGAGAAGCATCCACGATGCGTTTCCTGGCTTATTCCGGGGCAATGCTAGGCGGTCGATCGCCGACACGTCCAACGCCTGGGCGTTAGCCACCTTCGGTAACGGCCGCTCACCCTGTGAACGCTGACAACTGACCCATCGTGGCTGAAATGGCCCGGGCGATCATCTTCCTCCCGGTTCCCGAGACACGCGTTCGGCTCGGTCGACTGGCGCAGTTGCTGCGCGCTTATCCCAACGTGCGGGTAACGCTGATCGGCGCTGCCAATCCTAGCGGCGACGCCGATCGCGATCGGCGTCTGTCCGTCGCGGGAGCGCGGTTGTGCGCCGCGCTGCTGACAAAGGCGGGCATCGAATCCGGCCGGCTCGCTGTCATGGGCGAAGGCAGTGCCCGTCCGCGGTTCGCACCAGGCGCCGTGCTTGCCTCGCACAATGATCGGGTCATCCTGGTGCCCTCGCAAACGATCCCCGCCTCCTCAGCGGCCGATCTATCGACCCGAACTCCCAGCGCGAAGTGAGCGCCGCCGTGCGTGTCGCAGTGCCGAGCGAGCGCGCCAGTTCGCTAACGCTCGCCTAACGGAAATTGCCCTGATTTAAGGAGTAGCCCGCCCCTACTTCCGACCCCTGCCAGGACGGCATCCGGAATCACTGCAGGCGAACCTCGGCATGTCGCCGGGCACGGCTGCCAACCGAGGATAGGTCAAGATGCTCAAAGGATTTTCGGTTCCGCTTACGCCCCAGGGCGAGTCAACGTTGGCGCCCATGCCGCCCTGGCATTATTCGAGCGATTGTATCGCGATCGAATACTGGGCCGATCCGAAGGCCGTGGCCGCGCTCCTGCCCCCCGGTATGACGCCCGACGAAAAGTCCGGCGGCCGTGCCTTCTTCTGGTTCCTCGACTGGCAATTTACCGGGTCCAACGATGAGTTGACCGATCCGGCGCGCTATCAATATCGTGAGGCGTTCCTGCTGGTCGAGGCGATGGTCGATGGTATGCCGGTCAATTACTGCCCCTATATCTTCGTCGACAACGATGCGGCGATGTCGCGCGGCTGGGCGCAGGGATTCCCGAAAAAGCTGGGCAGTGTCTATCAGACGCGAAGCTTCGCTGCGCCAAGCGCAGCCGCCGCGCCGCTCGCGCCGGGAAGCCGCTTCGGTGCCAGCTGCTCCGCACATGGCGAACGGCTGGCAACCGCCCGCATCCAACTCGAAGAGAAGGTGGCCGATCCGTCTACGGTGTTCAATCGTCCGACGGTGATGCGGCGCTATTTCCCACGCCTGACCGCCGGGCATCACGATCAGCCGGCGGTGGACGAACTCACGCTGTCGCTCACCGACGATCTCGCAATCGTCGACGTCTGGGCGGCGTCTGCCGAACTCCAGATTCCGCAAGTCGGCGGCGAGGACATGCACCATCTTGCGCCGCTGCGGATCGGTCGAGGCTATCGGCTCGGCATGGCCTATTCGGTCACCGATCTGCGCATCCTCAAGACCAGCGCCGGTTGACCGGCCGCGACGGCGCCGCAGCGATGCGGCGCCGTCGTTCCTGACGGGTTCCAATCGCTTTTCTAGGATGTCGACGATGAGCAGGACTGCAGCGGATTACATGGTCGAGGCGCTCGAGAAGGCGGGCGTCGAACGGGTCTTCGGCGTCGTCGGGGACTCGCTCAACGGTTTCAGCGACTCGCTCCGGCGCCGCAAGAATATCGATTGGGTCCATGTCCGGCACGAGGAAGGTGCCGCGTTCGCGGCGGGTGCCGAGGCGCATCTTACCGGCAAGCTTGCTGTTTGCGCGGGGAGTTGTGGCCCGGGCAATCTCCACCTCATCAACGGCCTGTTCGACGCGCACCGCAACAATGTACCGGTGCTCGCGATCGCCGCGCACATCCCGAGCACCGAGATCGGGATCGACTATTTCCAGGCGACGCATCCCGAGCATCTGTTCAAGGAGTGCAGCCACTTTGTCGAACTGGTGACCCAGCCCGAACAACTGCCGCAAATCATGCTGCGCGCGATGCGCGTCGCGATCGCGCAACGGGGTGTCGCCGTCGTGGTGGTGCCGGGCGATGTTGCGCTGAAACCCATTACCGCCGCGGTGCCGAAATGGATCGTGCCGGCAACGCCAGTCATCCGGCCAAACGATGCCGAACTCGGCCGCCTCGCCGCCTTGCTCAATAGCGGCGAGCGCGTGACGTTGTTCTGCGGCGCGGGCTGCGCGGGGGCACACGATCAAGTGGTCGAGCTCGCCCGCCGGTTGAAAGCGCCCATCGTTCATTCGCTGCGCGGCAAGGAATATCTCGAATACGACAACCCGTTCGACGTCGGGATGACCGGGCTGCTTGGCTTCGCCTCCGGCTATAAGGCGATGAAAGAGTGCGACACGCTGCTCCTGCTCGGCACCGATTTCCCCTATCGCCAATTCTTCCCGGCCAATGCGCGCATCGCCCAGGTCGACATCAGGGGCGCCGCGCTCGGCAATCGCTGCCCGCTTGATATCGGGATCATCGGCACGGTGCGCGACACACTCGATGCGCTGCTGCCACTCGTCGAGCCGAAGACCGAATCGCTCCATCTCGATTATGCGCTGGGCGACTATCATAAGGCGCGCGCCGAGTTCGACGTACTGGCCGAGAGCGATCGCCACGCCAGCATCATTCACCCCCAGAACGTCACCCGCACGGTCAGCGAGCTGGCCAGCGACGACGCGATCTTCTCCTGCGACGTCGGAACCCCGGTCGCCTGGGCGGCGCGCTACCTCAAGATGAACGGGCGGCGGCGGCTGCTGGGCTCGTTCAATCACGGCTCGATGGCCAATGCCATGCTGCAAGCGATCGGCGCGCAGGCGACCTTCCCCAGGCGGCAGGTCATCTCGCTGTCGGGCGATGGCGGGTTCACGATGATGATGGGCGAGTTCGTCACGCTGATTCAGACCGGGCTGCCGGTGAAGATCGTCGTGCTCAACAACGGCACGCTCGGGTTCGTCGAGATGGAGATGAAGGCAACCGGCTTCCTCGACACCGGCTGTGACCTCAAGAATCCGAATTTCGCCGAGATGGCGCGCGCAATGGGCATCAAGGGCGTCCGCGTCGAATCGCCCAAGGATCTTTCGGCCGGCGTTCGCGCGATTCTCGATCATGACGGCCCTGCCCTGCTCGACGTCGTCAGCGCACGTCAGGAACTGGTGATGCCGCCGGCAAAAACCTTCGAACAGGCGAAGAGCTTCGGCCTGTTCATGATCAAGGCCGTGCTCGATGGCCGCGCGGGCCAGTTGATCGATCTCGCCAAGGTCAATCTCTAGCGACGGGGCCCCAACTCTTCGGATCACATCGTGGGAGGAACGGCATGCCGCTTTACTCGATCATCACACAGAGCGACGCACTCGGTAGCGATGGGAGGGCACGGCTCGCCGACGAGATCACCCGCTTCCATGTCGGCTATGCGGGCGTGCCGGCGAACTGGGTCCATATCGTCTTCAACGAGTATCCGGACGGCCACGGCTTCACGGCCGGACGAGCCTCCGCCACCGTGGCACTCACGCTCGTGATCCGCATCGGCCGGTCGCCGGACTATAAGCGGGGCATGCTCGAGCGGCTTTGGTCATTGCTCCAGGCTGTCACGGGCGCGCCTGACGAGGGAATCGTCATCGGCATCCATGAGGTGCCCGGCAGCAACGCCATGGAGATGGGCAGGATCATGCCGGACGTCGCCAGCCCGTAAGGCAGGCGACGGAAAATCATCAACCTGCAACTGCCAGCGGAAAGGCTTGTCATGGCCGAGTCCCCCTATCGCAGCGTCAATCCCGCAACCGGCGAGCTATTGAAGGTCTTCGACCTGCATGATGACCAAGCCGCGTTCGGCGCGCTCGACCGGGCACACAAGGCCTTCCATGACCATTGGTCGACCCTCGGGGTCGCCGAGCGCGCAGTGCCGATCGCCAGGGCAGCGGCGCTGATGCGCGAGCGGCGTGATTTTCTCGCGCGGCTCGCCGCGCTGGAGATGGGCAAGAGATATTCGGAAGGGCTCGACGAGGTCGAACTGAGCGCCTCGATCCTCGACTATTACGCCCAGAAGGCGGAAAGCCTGCTCGCCCCGACACGGGTCGCATCCGATCGCTTCGAAGCCTGGATCGAGTGCTCGCCCCTCGGTGTCCTGATCGGCATCCAGCCCTGGAACTACCCTTATTATCAGCTCGCTCGTTTCGCTGCGCCCAACCTCGTGTCGGGCAACACGATCCTGCTCAAACATGCTCCAGGCGTGCCGCAATGCGCCCTCGCCTTTGCGGAAATCTTGACCGCGGCCGGCCTTCCGGGTGGAGTCTATGCCAACCTCTTCCTGACCAACGAGCAGGTGGGTGCCCTGATCGATGACCCCCGCATTCAGGGTGTCGCGCTGACCGGCTCTGAACGGGCGGGCGAAGCACTTGCGGCACGGGCCGGCAAGAATCTCAAGAAGAACACGATGGAGCTCGGCGGAAGCGACGCCTTCATCGTGCTGGAGGATGCCGATCTCGACCAGGTCGTCCCGCTGGCCGTTGGCGGGCGTGTTGGAAACTGCGGCCAGACATGCATCGGCGCCAAGCGCTTCATCATCGTCGGCGATCGCTACGATCAGTTCGTCACCGCCTTCGCGGCAGCGCTTTCCGGTCTGACGCTCGGTGATCCGGTCGATCCCGAGACCGATGTCGGTCCGCTGTCCTCCGCGGCCGCCCTGGATCTGCTGGCGCGCCAGGTCGACGAAGCCGTCGAGCATGGTGCCACTCTGGTTCACGGCGGCAAACGAGCCGGGTCGGTCGGCGCGTTCATGGAACCCGGTATCCTCACTGGAGTCACGCCGGAAAGTCCGGCCTATCGCACCGAGTATTTCGGCCCGATCGCGATGATATTCCACGCGCGCGACGACGCCGAGGCGGTGGCAATCGCCAATGACAGCCCGTTCGGCCTTGGCGGCTCGGTCTATTCGAGCGATCTGGACCACGCCAGGCACATCGCCTCGCAGGTGCATACCGGCATGATGTTCATCAACTATCCCTCGATCAGCGCCCCCGAACTGCCTTTCGGGGGCATTGGTCGTTCGGGTTACGGCAAGGAATTGTCATCGGACGGCATTCGCGAGTTCCTCAATCGCAAGCTCGTCTGCATTGCACCATCGGACGACTTTGCGAGCATCGCCTGAGAACGGCGGAGCCGCTACGCCCTGGCTCGTCGACCTGCCGACGTCTCACGTCGCCCGCATCATCAGGTCGACGCAGCGATCCGCAATGACCATGGTCGCCGCATTCGTAGGCGCGCCCGGGATGCGCGGCATGATGGATGCGTCGCCGATCCTCAACCCGGTCACACCGCGCACGCGCAACTGCGGATCGACCACCGCCATCAGGTCCTCGGCCTTTCCCATCCGGCAACTTCCCACGGGATGATAGTTGGTGAAGGTGGTCGCCCGGCAGAAAGCAGCGAGTTCATCGTCGGTAACGGCAGGCGCACCGGGCGCTATCTCCTCGCGGACAATCTCGGCAAGCGGCTGCATCGCCATGAGTTCGCGGCAGAAACGTACGCCCCGCACCATCAGCGCGATGTCCTCGGGCTCGCTGAAATAGTTGGGCGAAATCACCGGTGGCTCCGCAGGATCGGAGGACCGAAGCCGCATCCAGCCACGTGCGTGCGGCCGGATCAGCGTCGGGGCGAGGATCAGACCGGGCTGATCGCTGACGCCGGGCGGCAGGAACCCAAGGCAATAGATTTGCAAATGGGGCTGGCCCTGCGGATCGTCGAGATTGACAAAGGCAACGGCTTCCGAGCCGTTGGAGGCGAGTGGTCCCCTGCGCCCCAGCGCGTAGCGCAGGGCGTTGCGCACCAGGCGAACACCCTTGTCCTCGCCGTGATATCCGTAACCCGGCCTGGCATGAGCCATCACCGGAACCATGTTGTGATCCTGCATGCCCTGGCCGACACCCGGCAGATCGGCCAGCACGGGCAAACCCAGCTCGCTCAGATGGGCGGCGGGGCCGATGCCCGACAGCATAAGCAGCTTCGGGCTGTTATATGCCCCAGCGGTCAGCACCACCTCGCGCGCGCATCGCACTTCATGCTCTGTGCCACCCTGCATGTAGCGAACGCCAACCGCGCGCCGACCGTCGAAGAGAATGCGCTCGACCCGCGCCCGGGTGACGACCTTCAGGCGAGGGTCACGCCTGAGGGGATCGAGAAAGGCGTTGGCGGCACTGGACCTGCGTCCGTTTGATGCCGTGATCTGGCTGAAGCCGACCCCGCTCGTCTCGCCGGCGTTGAAATCGTCGCGTCTGGCGAGACCCGCCTCGGCAGCCGCATCGACGAAGCGGCCGGCGGTCCCGCAGACCCATCGATGATCCTGGACCTTGAGCGGCCCGTTGCTCCCATGGGCCGGACCAGAAAACCGCCCATTCCCTTCCTGACGCACGAAATAGGGAAGCAGGCTCTGCCAGTTCCAGCCCGCGCCACCAAGCTCTGCGTCCCACTCGTCATAGTCGCTCGCAAGACCGCGCACATAGGTCATCGCATTGACCGAGCTGCCGCCACCGATCAGGTTGCCCTGGGCTATTTCGACACTTCGCCCCTGCAGCGCCGGCTGCGGCTCCGATGCGTAGCGGACAAGATAGTCCCCGGGGCCGAACATCATCTTGAAGGCCCCCGCAGGCATATCGACATAGGGTCGGTGGTGGGTGCCACCGGCTTCCAGTAACAGCACGCGCGCGCCGTGGTCGCGCACGAGGCGGGCGGCGACCACGCAGCCCGCACTGCCGCCGCCGATGACGATGTAATCAAACTCCATTTCTCGCTCCCTCCCTCCCCGGGCACTCCGGGAATGTCGGCGGCAAGGCATTCGCCCCGAAGCCGTCATCCTTGCGGGTCATCGTGCGATGTTATCGCTCACCACTCTGACGCTAGAGCGCCAAGGCACCTGTTTATTGACGTATGACGCTGCAAATAGAACGACGCGGAGTGAGCGAGGCAGAGGTGGCAAACCTGCCAGGCTCCCGATCGCCGGAAGGAGGTCGCCACCCCTGCCCCCGACATGGTCGGACGCCAATCCGAAGCCATAAACCAGTTCGGACACGGCTCGAAGCAACATGCAGGGTCGACGAGTCCTGGGCCCAGCTCGTTCATCTGGCTTTCTCGTCCCTGGGTCAGCACGATGACGGCCGCCGACGTTAGAGTAAGGCGCTAACGGCGCCTGAACGCCCGCCAATCGGCACAACAACCGGCGAACACCGCCGCGCTAACCTTTGCTTACTGGTAGGCGGCCGGCCAGCGGTTCTAGCTTGTTCAAGAAATCGGAAGCAGCAGAACACGACGCCTGCCCAAAGAAGGAAGCTGGATTCATGTTTCCTGCAAGCAAAAAGCCGATAGCGACCTCCCTTCGCCGAGCCTCCGTTCAGTGACGACCCCGCATCCCGATCGTCCTCAACAGGGGCCAAGCTGGTCGGGGGTGCTCGCTGACTTCCCAAGCCCTGCTGGCCGGCGCCAAAACCGGCCATCTCTTGTGCGGCACGCAGGCTTTAGTTCAAGCCGCGTTGCGATCCCGCGAGGGGCGGCGTTTCCGGCCTGGTATGCTGACTCGGGAAGCATCAGCCAGGCCCGCAACACTCTTGGTTCCCATGACGCGAGCGAGCGCTCGCTGGGCAAACATTCCATCCGCCCTTCATCGAATTAACTAACAATATCAGTATTTTTATTGGACACGAAGGATGCCGCAATGAGCAGAAAAGTAGCGGACGTGCTGATCGAGATGCTCGAATCCGCTGG
>Ga0307510_10003964_pt1 | contig 17348 bp, 10 predicted proteins | sample 12_EM_MG_FD_207224 | JGI IMG/M metagenome (GOLD analysis project Ga0307510, IMG submission 207224) | Populus trichocarpa ectomycorrhiza microbial communities from riparian zone in the Pacific Northwest, United States - 12_EM | ecosystem: Host-associated > Plants > Roots > Unclassified | place...
CACGTCGCACAGGCCTCCTTTGAACTATGAAGTGGGTACGTGGTGCATATCCGAGGAAGTGCGCCCCAATATCCGACTCGGACGGATTCTGTCCGGGGGTTCTACTACACTCGAGGCCCGAGAAGCCGCGTCGAATATTTTTCAGCATGTTTCACGAAGCCCCGCCTTTGCACCGCTCGCCGCTGCGGTTCTCTAGCAGAAAGTGGGACCAGAATCGCCAATCCCCCACCGGATATCATTTTCCCGAGGAGTACGAGGATCGCTGTAATCGGTACTGCACCGCCAAATCCGTATTGTCTTGTTTAACGGTAGAAGGGTTTTTGCAAACTGTGCCGTGGAATTGAGGCCCGCAGTATGATACGTGCAAGGGGTGCAGGCACCATAGAAGGTCATTTTTGTTGTGAAAGGGTCCGATGCAGTCGCAAGACATTACGATAGCAAGTGACCCTGGAGGCTGAAGGGATACAGCACAGTACAGTACTGGCACACACGTGGAACATTGTTAGCGAAGTTGTGCCTTTTACAACTCGGTGGCAATTCCAGGTGCTTTTCTCTCCAAAGCGGACGAGGGCCTGTGGCCAGTAGATCCTACTCACAGGCGTACCAGATACAACTTCATTCATCCTGCACTGGCGCACGAACCCACGATGAACTCGAATGGAGTCTTGAGGGAACCCAACCAAATATCAGAAGTTTTATGGAGTAAAACGAGAGGGAAACCAAAAAAATCTGAACGTGTAGATCTAGGGTCGTGTTGTTGTAGCCTGAGTGTCATCGTAAACTGGCTTACGCTTTGATGCCGAGTAGCCCGCTCTGACGGATCAGCGGGCCGTGTATTGTATTCGTCGGTCACGATTACGTTTCAATTAAACTCAATGCGTAGGAACCATTTGATGATTCTTCTGTACTCGCCCCTTCGTTTTCATGCGGTTCTGAGTTTAGTGTGGAGAACCAAGGGCAAGCTGAGTGACAAAATGTCCAACGCAATATAGGCGATTGAGCGGTTTGTGCTCTCCCAGTATAAAGCCCGAGGTTCTGCCCGTAATCCTGCTGTTCTCAAATTTACTTCACGCCTCACGTACTATTTCTGGGTCCGTCTTGCACCATTCACCCTTCTTTCATTGCGTTACTGTGTGACCGCATTAGTCTCGACGCCACGCCGGGGTCTCTAGTGGCATCATGATGACCATGGTGTGGGTTGCCGCGAGGGCGCCTTGCTCAACGAGGAACCGTAGGATATCAAATTGACCCTCTTGAGATGCCAGATGTCTGCAGAGGCGACTCATTTTTGGAGTTTAGAGAGTTCACATCCTGAGGCCTGAGGGCCAATGGCCAAGGCCTTTACAACGTCGCATAATGTAAAGGGGTCCCATGGAGTGGAAAAGGCTTTTCAGCCCGGTTGGTCCCCACCACGTCCACTGGGTAATATATCCAGAGTCAAATCGCAAAATGTGGTTTCGTCCGATCAAAGAGTTGTTTCATCCCTTCAATTACATTTGTGACCACCCTCGAAAACGGGTATACTGTAGTCATACCAGTGTTCAGTAGCGTATCCAGCAAGAGGACACTATTGCCATGGCATCAGGCTGTCTTTGGTGACCACTACCTGTGAGGTCGTGAACGTCTTTCTATGTCTGCATTATGTGGAGATAGATTCGGTGTTCCGTCTATTCTTTTATATTGTACAGTAGTCATAAAGAGAACTCATACGATTCTTGTTGCCGTAGCTGGGGCGCTATCGTCGTAGCGCGCAAGAATACAAAGTGCCCATTAGACCTTGTACCCCGCTGCTGCGCAGGCCGAGCCGATCCATAAGCCCAGATGGCGTAGGCAATTCTCATTAGAAGGCTGGGAGCACGCTGGAATACTGGTGACCCTTGCCCACCACTGGCACGTTATGGAGCGGAGGCACCAAAAGGTCATATCTTTTCTGAACGTCGGGTTTGGGTGGAAGGCAGCCTCCGTGGCGCGGAAATACACTCTAATGTATCACCGTGAAGAACAGCAGACACAGGACACTCAAACGTGATGCGCATCTGAGTCGCCAAGAACACCTGCATATTGTGTCCGCCCATCGTATGACACTTGGGACGGGTTTGTTCTCCTATAGGAATTATTGTTGTGCCAAACAGAGCCGCATCGCCATATCGCAAAAAAAAAACTGGAAAGGCTTTCTGTAGACGCTGAGAGACAAGGGACTTGGAAGAACGCACGGGGATAGAACCAGGGGATGCAGACGCAGGCAGACGCTCCATTTATATCTCCTCCCAATCGTCGATTGGGTGCTCTCCTCTTACCCCCAACGCTTCTGTCCCCCCTCGCCCATGTCAGTTCAACAATGCATCGATGGACCCTTGTTAAGACAGCCTGCGCAAGACAATCGATCGATTGATCCGGATACGTGTGGAGGGATTGCTAGTGGGTTGTGCTCGTTTGCGGCTCATGGATCGCGCGTGACCGCGTACGGCGTGCCTGTCTATGGCTCGTGGGTGTCCCATGTGGAAAGGAAGAGGTCGATTTTCATCGTTCCGGTACGAAGTTGAAGCTCCTCATCTCGTACGACTTGTTCACGTTGGGTCCGCATGGCAAGAAAATCCAGCCCCGACGCGTATTTAAGAAGCAAGTTTTCTTATCCGGCTGTCATCAAATCGATTGATTGTCCCTATACCTCTTCGCCTCGTCTTTCCCCCCCTCCCAGTTGCGACTCCCATGGTTCGCGTTCGAGGATTGGACAGCAGTTGAGCAAGGCCTTCAGGCGAATGGGGATACACGGTGCGTAGTCAGGACAATGGCTCTGACTGAGAGCCACGTCAGATCAGGATGATTTCTAGTATATAGGAAGTAATACAGGATGTTACAACAAGAACAACGTACACTTGAAAATCGTCCCCGGCGCCACACTGCAAGTTGTCCCCCTGCAGTAGGACCGGCAAAAGAGGAAAGGGAAAAGAAAGACAGACGGTATCGTAACGACGAAGCCCCTACTCATCACGGTTTGAGCCGATTCTGCTGTCGGCTCCCTCTCTTCGACGAGTCCGGGTACAACTTAATGATCCTCTGGATGAAAGACTCCCCCATCGTCCCGCCGAACTTCAGGTACGCATCCAGCTCCCTCGTGTACTCCTCATGTACCCTCAGCGTTACCGCCCGCTTTTCCTCAGCCTTGGCCGGGCTAACCATGGAGCACTCCTTGGGGGGACTCTCCTCGTGCCGCTTTCGCGCTTCTGGGCGTGAAAAGAAGTCGCCGCAGAAGCGGCAAAAGACGAAGGTTACCGGGTGCGCCTCCGTCCTGTCACAGTGCCGGGTGAAGTTGTCCCACTTGCTGAACCCGGCCTTGGGGCATATGACACACTTCAGCACGCGGACGACCCCGCGCGCGCGCTCTTCTGGCGTGGCCATGAGGAGGCGTTGATACCTCTCGTCGAGTCCCTTTGGTATCTTGAAGCCGTCCTCCTCCGTATCGTCCCGCTCCCCGTCCTCGGCGGTGTTGACAACGTCCAGTTGCTCCACCGCGCTGCCTGTGAATTCCAAAGTCATACTCTCCTCACTCCCCTCGATCCAGGGCAGCTGTCCCTGCGCAGTAGCCCCCATCAATGCCTCCTGGACACTTGGTCCCGGCAGGAATTGGTGGTAAACTTCGTGCGCGATCGGGGCCGCGAGCATCCCCGCTCCGCGTCCCACCGCCTCGGATTTACTATTAATTTCTGTAGGGGTCCTGCCAGCGGGCTTTTGGCGGGCCCTACTTGTGGGCCCCGCCGCCTCCAAGACCCCGTTCCCCCGCATCTTCCGCTTGACCCTCCTGGTCGGGCCGCATGTATTGCTGTCGTGCCGTTCTACCAAGCCAAGGGGGGGTGCGTTAATTTGGGTCGGCCCCCCACTATAGTAACGGCTAATGTTCGCGACGATGGTCGTGTCAACCCCATAGGAGGAAGTCAAGCTGAAGAAGATACTCACGACATGGTGTTAAAATTGAAGCCTGGTGCGTTTGGTCCCATCGCGGCCCCATCACTGACAGTATGTGAAGGGGCAAATATGCCAGGCCGGAACAACCAGGCCGATTCAGCCTGGTAAGGAAGGGCCGCTGCTGAAGGGCCACAAGGAACGGCGTCCTGCGAAAGTGTCAATGAGAACGAGCCATGTATCTGAGCGACCACACTCACGCCTTGCCGCACTGCCACCGGTAAGGTAGACGGAATGGCAAGCTCACTCCATGGAGCATCACCCGGTGACGACGCAATGGTGTCCGAGTCGGTAAGGGCTTTGGCAAGGTGAGCACATACATCAAACCAAGGAAGTACTTGAGTTACCGGGCGTTGGCGCGAAGCCAGTAGTAAAAGAGTCCTGTAAGGCAACAAGGTAAGTCATGATGCCCAGTCGATGGCTGCTGTGTACCCACCGTATGCATGTGGTTGTAGTGATTCGGGGCGTTGGATGAGTAGCTGGGGCTGGGGTCGCATGCCCCGGCACTGGCGGCCTCGAGACCGCGCAGCCCAAATCCGGTGTTGACCAAGTCGTTGGCTATCGGTGCGAAGATCCAATCCAGGTCGTGTGACTGTAAAATGTGAGTGACTTTTCATGTCCCGGAGGAGATCCGTGCTCACAGCAATGGGGGCAGCCGCACTCCCATCGAATGGAACTGCAGCCTGCTGATTATGGCGCGCGACTTCAGTCCAAGCCGCCGTTTGGTCCTCGCCACATGGTAAGAAGGAAGCGTCAGTGGTAGTGTGGAACGAAGACATTTTGCTTTGTTGGGCTGTTGGAGTGGTACTGGTGGGTACGTGTGAGATTTAGATGCGAGGAAGTGGGATTTGTGGAAAGTGATGCGGAGCTGTGTACGACGCTTTTAACTGGGGGATGGGGGAACGGGCGCTTACTCGGAGGGCTCGCTTGGAAGAGTGGACGTCCACAATCACGTACGGGCGCTATTGCCTTGAGGCGAGCACCCCTTTGAGCTTTGACTGTGCTGTACCCCACCCGACGTTCTGTGGTCGGATCGCCTCGTGTTCTCAGTGCCACTGGAGTCCTCAACGCACCTCCCATCCCACACTCAAAAATCGCAACAATGGTTAGCAGCGAGCAGAAGCGAGTCGTTTGTGTCTGGTTCATTCAGTGGGATCATTGTCCTTATTTGAGCAGATCGGTAAAAGGGAGACAATCCCTCCACAGATACGGCAGTCCTTCCAGCTTCGAGCTCCGCTTTGCCGGCAAGGAACAAAGGCATGGCCTAAGCACTGTCTTTGGCCCGAGACCGTGTGGCAGCCTCGGAGCTCCACTAAACACAGCTAGTTTAGCAAACAACCAATAGTCCTTGATTCGAGAAGGCCTAGTTTCTGAGCCCATCGGCGTGGTCGACCTTGTGGCGAGATTCAATGAGATTTGGACACGAGGGGTAGATGGCCTCGGCCTGTGGCAATGTTTGGGATGTGCTGAGCCCGCAACTCATTCAAGCCCTTTGAAGGAAGACAGATGCGTTGAAGGATGTACAAATAATACTTATTGTGCATGTTTCTGCCAGGACATTAGCTGCTCCGCTCTTTAATTAGACTGGATTTGAGACCCGGCCATTTCGGCATGATATCGCTGAAAGGGATAAGGAATACCAAACGTACTACCCGGGGATACCCTGGATGCTCTAGACAGGGTTGAGTACCCCCCATTCATTGGCGGTCAGTACTGTATCCTGTCTGGAGGCGCGCAACGGTTACCCAGTGGTTGCCTTCGTCAGAATTGCCCTTGCGTTGACGCCATCTTTTAACAACCAGCCAGACCCTTAGGACCTGATAGCGCATGCAGGCCCCGATGACGCGTTTTCGCGACCGCACGTCCCGTGAAGAAGGCACTGTCGTGTTCCTTCCCTCGTTGTTATTGAACCGAAGGAAGTATCATTATCAAACCTTCTTTTCACCCTTTGCTTTGCTCACCAATCTGGCCATCAGTTGGCATGATGGCGCATGTATCTTTAGGTGGCGTATGCGAGAGGGAACTTCGTGGTTGGGGCTGTGCCAATCGGGGACATAGCCATGGGGCTCCCACGTAGGGTATGAATGCGGTGTCATCCTCATGGCGCATCGCGGCGGACGTGTTGCTGTAGTTGCGTGCAGGTGCCATCGTACCGCTCAACAAAACTGACGACTCAAACTGGCGCAGGTTCAACCGAACGTCATTTCAAAAGCGATGGGTCCTACGGCGGCACAGCAACAACGGGCGGATAATCGGAAACTGGCAGTAAACTGGTGCGTGCTAGGTAAACTGTCATGGCTGCCACGGGTGCGGAGTTGATCTTATAGTATTGTGGCGTTGATTGTGTACGGGCCAGCGGAAGGGCAGTGGAAGGGCTTGGTGCCACACGTCTCATGGGGACGTCTAGGTCGCTTAACTCTCAGACCGGAGGCATGACGTGCGAGTCGCTCTGTCTGAGGGAACAAGCATATAAACTTGTCAATCAGTACCTCAAGTGCCACCACGCGAGGGGGTGGCCAACGTGGGGGGAGGGTGAAGGAACAGTGGAGGAACTCGCGCGGAGCCTCATCATCATGATGTCTCTCAGGCTCCAGCCATCGGAACGAGTATTCGACCACGTGACATCTCCCGAACGCTCGAGCCCACGCTTGGCTCTCACTTGGCCCTCTCGCCCCGTCTCTCCCTCGCCTTCAGCCCTTCCGTCTTCCACCCTCGTCGCGCCCCAATCATCACGGCCGAAGACTCGCGGATCACCCAAGACCGTCGGCCGACGTCACAACCAAGCGCCGCATCGAACAGCACGCTGCTCCACGTAGCAGAGTTTGCTCACCGCCCGTCGTTGACCACCCCTCGGTCTGGACCACGCCTGTGTTGGAAGGATCTTCATTGTATATAGGTGCATCCGGGTTACCTTCTCGTACGTTTCCGATCTTCTTTTTGATTTCGACGTTCGCTCCCCATTCCACACCTTCCTATCTTACTTTTTCACTTTCCCATCGAGCATCGTCGCACCGTTCCTCACCACGCGCTCGACGTCGCGCACCTTACGACTATTCTGTAAAATTTCATCATTTACGACGCCGCGCAGCCTGTCGCCGGCAGTACCATCCTTGAGTTCAGCGTGGTATCTCCAACCCCCTTGACCACGTGTTGTGGATCACTAGCGCATTCACGATCTTGAACTTGCTGTCCAACGCCAGCTCCTTGATGGAAAAGCTCTAAAAATGATGCGGACGGTTGACTATGCGGGTGGGATGGTCTCTCACGGTGCATCTTTTCACTTTTCCCCCTCTAGCTTACTTTTCCGCATAGAAAATTTGTCTTGTACTGTCTCAGCCTTGCGTATAAATACTCCCGTGTTCGGCCTTGTCAAAGGTCAGTTAATTCTTGCTCTCGCCCGACGGTTTGACGATGAACCGAGTCTGCCGAACCGTCACTCGTCATCCTGGTCTGGGTTTTCTTTGTGTTTTCCCTCACTGTTTCTCTTCTCCTTAGCCGACCGTTCCGCGCTTATCTCAATCATCGCCTTACCTCGCCCAACACCCTCTCTTACGCGTTCTCGCTAGTTCGGGACCGCGGCCTCTCTTCCTCGAGAACAGAACTACCTTTGAACTCACTCGCTAGGTCACTCCAACCCAGCTACACACGCTAATCAGAACTCGTTCCACCAAAAGGCCATTGCGAAGCGACTTGCGATTTGGTGGCCATTATACCCACAAAATGGCCCTTCGATGCTCGCAACCCTCACGTCCAGGACAATGTCTTCCTAGTCAATTACGCATTTCCATCTCTGCATCCGTTGGTGTTATAGATCCTCGAGCCAAGGTTGTCGACTGGAACTGGAAAGTTGATGCTGACTGAAATTGGATGTGGTGGTAAGTGGTGAGAAGATAGTGATTGATATGACTAAATATCGTGGCTTGGTCGTTTTCAGTTCATCGATGTCCATCGTTCACTGTTCATCTCCTGCCGTGCAAAGCGTGTTTCAAAAATATCTCTGCCGTGATTCCCTAAGTCCATTCGTGAAGGTCTCCTGCCAGTGGGCCCAACACCCACTTTCGTTGCCGCGATGCTCGACTGCCCAGTGGTTGGTACCAAGATTATTGGTAGCGCTTGATTCGCGGGGAAAATGCAGTGCGTTATCAAGACAGAGCAGCTCAGGTTAACACATATCCATATTCAGCGAGGGGACGAGGACAAGCAAGAGCTAGGAAAAGAAAGGAACGGACAAGAGATACGTCTATCACTGTACCGACATCTATCTAACTTGAACCCTCATGTTCTTCATCTACATCTTTGGGCTCATCCTCGAGTCCGGGTATATCCCCTCGGTGACTTGCCAAACCAGAGATCCTGACCTCTTTTGCAATCTTCAGTAGTATCTCTTGCACTCCTGGACCCTGTATGATTTCCAATCGTCGCCGAACTTTGAAGTAGTCGCAGGCCTTCATGGGGAATATCTCCATTACTTCAGTGTTCTCGTTGCTGAACTAGCGCCGGGATAATGGCCAGCCCCAGAGTATACGGGTTACAGCGCTCTAAGTGTAGCTGTGTGGGTTCACTCACTGGAATTGGGGTTATTCGATCGCACCATCGGGAAGCGTAGCCCCGAGGTTCTGGTACTAGTCTAAGGAAGCCGCTTGAGTTTGATTAGGCCAAACACAACGTGGGATCATATCCGAAGTCAGAAGTGCCAGTACTACTGTAGAACTGTACCCTAGTGGGAACTAGCACTATACCTTAGCACATACCATATCGAATCGAGAACTCAACTCAAATTGAGAGAAGACCGCGCGACACGCCTGGATAAGCTTCGTGTGTTTGTTTTTGTTTTGATCCTGCGAGACGTCCACGCTGGGCTTGAATCGTACTGGGCATGTGGTCTGGCTAATCGCCACCAGCCAATGGGCGCCTGCCATGTCCATCGTTCCACAGGGCTCCAGTACTCATTGTTGAGAAGGTGATCGTCAGTACTTACTGTCCAATCCGTCTTTTGAGGAAAGAGTGTGCATTGAGGCCTTGAGGCTGCAAGGTGAATATCTTGCTCAAGATTCGAGACGAATTTGACAGCTTCGAACGGGCGCTAGTATGGAACTTCTGGCATGAAGAATGGACAACCATTAATCATTTCCGACTTGCGCATGCCCTTCACCTCTCTCTCGCCATAGGTTCGGTCTCTCCTGCCTCGCGATAGTCTCAGAAGACGGTTCCGACTTTGGTCACTACCCATATAAAGCTCCGACTCATGTTCTAGCCCCAGTTGCTGCCCTCCATGTCTGCCCTTCCCGACGTTGACCTTGAGCTCGGTCAACATCCGGGCCAACGCCATGGAGAAGACTCACCTGGTGTGTCCATAATGTTCAGCCAATGTTGCGCCGTCGAGCTGATTCTTGCTTTAGCCAGTCGTGACTCCTCGGGAGAGGAGTCGCTTACAGAGCGTCAGAGGTCCTACAGAGGTGCGAGGCAGATCCATACCTGGATGTCAATCGATGGTTGTGTACTAAATCTACTCTTCAGATGTCGACTCTCCTGGGGCTGAAACTACAGGCGTTAGGACGTTAGGTGGTCAAACCCAACGCGAAGGTGAGCCCACAGTCCATTATCTCAAACATATTTTTAACTGTACACGCGCTAGGTTCTCCTCATATTACGTCACCTCCGCAGCAGCGGAATACCCAACAAACGGGTATGTAGGGCTGTCCTGGTTTATTGGTTTCTTCTCTTATGAATTGCCAGGCCCCGCGAATGCTCAGGACCATGTCGCGGCACCGATCTCTTCTGTGACTCAAGATGCACCCCAGGCCGCAGGTGCATGACGTGTTGCTTTCAGGACGGGATATAAGTGCTGACAGCGTCATTAGGAGGAAAACCGCCTTCTGAAAATGAGAGCTGCGGACCAGGTATGCATCTCCCATATGAAAGTTGATCTGGTCCTGACAACTCTGCCCCGTCTCTCGCAAGGCGAAATCTTCGGAGACTCCTCGAGACAAATGTGGACTCTTTCTCTCTCTGAATTCGAGAAGTATGATAAAGAGATAACTGCGAATTGGAACGAAGACACCAATGGCGTCCTCGTCTTTGTGCGCATCTTTCTATCTGTTCGTTCTCCCGCAACTGACCGTCTGTTGCAGACTGGTTTATTTTCTGCGACAGTCGCAGCATTCGTCATCGAAGGATACAAGCAACTTTCTGTCGATTCAGGCGATCGGACCGTTGCGTTGCTCAGTCAAATGTCGCAACAACTCGTTGCGATTTCGAATGGGGTCGCCTTATCCCCACCCTCGCCCCTGGAAACTTTACCACCTAACCTGTCCGCCGCGACCCGGATCAACGTCATGTGGCTTCTCAGCATGGCCATCAGCATCACATGCGCACTTTTGGCGACATTAATCCAACAATGGGTGCGACGATACATGGAGCTTTCGTATCTTCATGAAATGCCACATGAGCGTGTGCGGGTGCGCACGTACCTTTTCTCCGGGATGGAATACTTCCGGATGCGGCGCGCAGTGGAGACGATTCCTATGCTGCTTCACATATCGGTGTTCCTTTTCTTCGCCGGACTGGTGGAATTCTTCTTTTTGTTTAACAAGACGGTCGCATGGTTCTTCGTCGGATGGATTGGGCTATTTGGTTCGGCATACATCGCGCTAACAGTCATTCCAAACGTTTTCCTTGAATGCCCTTACCGGACTCCGTTTTCGGGCGTGTCGTGGAGATTATCACAAACGCTATCTATTGCGACCCTGGTCCTCGCGGACACGCTCCTTGCTAGCTTTCACACATTCCTCTCCCGTTTGTGGAGGCAGTCAACTCGCATTTCTTCCGCAAGAACCAACCCTTCTTGGGCATAGGGAAAAATTCTCGAAACAAATTGAGGCGCACAAAGAGCTGTTCAAGGAAGGATTGCGTCAATACGTCGTGTCCAGTGCAATCGATTCGTCCTCGTCGGTGGACAAAGAAGCGCTGAACTGGACACTTACGAAGCTCGATGAGGACCAAGAGGTTCAAGATTTCGTTTCCCGTATTCCAGGATTTTTCGACTCGCGCGTCGTCCCAGAGGCACCTCGTACCATGTTTGGTCTCATGGATTCGTCCCCAAGTGATGGCGACTCGGTGCTTTTCGTGCGCCTTCGTGGTCTTCTGATGACGTGTCTACCAACCACTTCAGGTCTCGACCCTGACGTCCGCAAGAATCGTCTCAACGTGTGCCTCACTGCCATTTGGTACTATATGAGGGCGTACAACCAGCACCACAGGGTCCATATGTCCGAACAGTTCCGGAGACTTTTTTCTAATCAGAATGACATGGACCTCCTTCTGGCGGATGACGACACCCGCACTAAGACTGTGGTCCTTTGTCTGGGTTCACTCCTCACCGCAAAAATCATGAAGGAGATGGGCGACCATACTGAGAATCCACAGGTGTCCGAAGGAGAACTCGTCTTTTTGAAGAAGGCACTTGGCCCGCTGTGGCGATTAAACCTAGGGGTAGGGGATCAAAAACCATCGGAGCTTACCAACCTTGATTCGATGTTGGGAGAGTTGGACACAATGATTGCTCATGAGCGGATCCCCAAAGGCGAGACTCTCGGCACCGAAACTTTCGTTACGATGAACATATTAGCCGAGGATGTTGTGGACCGTATCTCTGGTCCCGCATCGGAGTCCCAAGATTACCGATCGATTCTCAACGATGCCCGCAAATCATTGCAGCGGTGTCTAACGTTGACCAAAGAGTTCGGCGGAGACGCCCAGTTCGGAGGTCTCGGCGCAATAGATTCAACAATCAGAAGGCTTGAAGAACTCATAGCGTCATATCCTCAGTCCGACTCCCATCCTCCCGCTGATACGGATTTTCCAGAAAACAAGGTGGAACAGTCACATGACTCTCATGAGCCTCGTCGGTCTATAGAGCAAGGACAAAAAAGCGTCGCGGCCAGTGAAATGGATGCCTCTATGGGTCTGCACAAGGAGGCGCTAACTTCGACGCTGGGAGAACTGAGCAGTGATGACGAGTTCGAATCCTTTGTTGCACGTATCCCCAGTTTCTTCGCCTCTCATGCCACATCCGACATATCGGCCATACTCGACTTGATGACCCCTTCGGGTGGAGGCGGCTCCACTTTCCCCCTGCGTCTGCACCGCCTGTACAAGTCATCCCTCTCAAGGCAGTCCCCTTTGGGACTTGATGATCGGATTCGACGCCTCCATGTATGCCTTGCCGCCATTTTGTGCTATGCAAAGGCATACAGCAAGTCTAGCCCGAGCGAGCGACCTATGCCTGAGGATTTCCGAACACTATTTGCGGATCCCAGTGACATGGATTACCTTTTGACAGATGAGGACGTGTTCCCACGGGTTATGATACTCTGCATCAGGTCATTGATCGCTACAAGGGTCGTGGAGGATGTTCGCTACCGGATGGACAATCCGAGGGTTTCGGAAGGGAGATTGGCCTTTCTGGAACATGCACTCGGCCCGTTCTTGTCACCAGATGTCCCACTGGACAACCGGGGTCCGGTGGAAGTTGCGAACCTGGTGGCGATGCTAGTTGGCCTCGAGGAGAAGGTCACTCACGAGGAGACGTCTCTTGATGAGAGCCTTGGCCGGGACACTTCAGAAATCCTGGAAATTTTGGCGACGAGAGTCTTGGAGAGTCTCTCCGAGAATCCGCCAATAGAGCGCTGGGGAGCCACGGCGTCGGCAATCGGACATTCCCGCGAGGCCGTACTGCGGTGTCTCGCACTGCTCGATCACTTGGGCCAGGCCTCTCATTTGGGTGGCCTCGTGAAGGAGAACGCTTGGGTGGAACCACTGGTTGAAAAGTTGAGCGAACTCAGCGATAAACTTGTACTTCCCCCTAGTCCGTATCGCCTTTTCCATCCCCAGACGCCGTTCACTCGTGCACAAAGCAACTCGCTCGACGACATGCAGTCTATGAACGAGTCTCTGGCTCCGTCGACGGAAAGCCATCCGCTGGGACAAGCAGCACAAGAGGTATATGCGCTCGAAAGACAGTACATGTCAATGCCGGAACCGACGATATATTCGGGGCAGCAGTCTCCGCAGATGTCTGTGCCGATGCGTTACTCGCTGTATTCCTGGGACCAGGGAGATTTGGGGTAGGTCTCCTTGGAATAGGTGTATTGGTGGGTGAAGGCGGGGCTGGGCTGGGCTGGAAACGCTCTCTATATTGATTTTATGACGGACTGCGTGTAGTTTTTGTACTTTTTGACCCTTACGTTCACGATTGCTTCACGAGCCACACGAAATAACACGTACAACACGCGAATATCATGCCTACCTCTGCTGTCCGGTGTCGTGAGTTGCGTGTTGGAACAATGGCGCTTCATATATTCATAGCCCGAACCCAAAGCCCGCGATAAGTATGTTACGCTGGATGCAGACTAAAGACAGAAATACTACCGTAAAACTGATCGGGGTTGAAAATTTGAAACGTTGAAAGGGCCGGTAAATGGCCTTGGCCTGTGGCAATGTTTGGGATGTGCTGAGCCCGCAACTCATCCAAGCCCTTTGAAGGAAGACAGATCCGTTGAAAAAAGTACAAATAATGCTTATTGTACGTGTTTCTTGCATTAGCCGCTCCGCTCTTTAATTACACTGGATTCGAGACTCGCCCATTTCGGTATGATATCCCCATGCTTCGGTGGACTGTACTGTATCCATCTGGTCGCGCGCAATGGTTGCCCTCATCAGTTGACCTTGTGTTGGTGCCGTCCTTTAGCAACCAGCCTGACGCTTAAGATTAAATAGTACCAGCAAGCCCCAATGACGCGTTTTCGCGATCTCACGTCCCGTGAAGAAGGTACTGTCATGTTCATTCCCTCATTGTTATTGAACCGAAGGAACATGAAGTATCATTATCAATTCTTCTTTTCACCCCTTACTTTGCTCGTCAAACTGGCCATCAGTTGGCGTGATGGCGCATGTTTCTTTAGGTAGCATAAGCGAGGGGAGGAGTTGCGAAAAGCTTCGTGGCTGGGGCTGTGCCAGTGGGGACATAGCCATGCGGCTCCCACGTGGGGTGTGAATGTGGTGTCATCCTCGTGGCGCATCGCTGCGGACGTGCTGCTGTAGTTGCGTGTAGGTGTTGTCGTACCGCTCAACAGAACTGGCGACTCAAACTGGCGCCGGTCTAACCGAACGTCATTTCGAAAGCGATGGGTCCTACGGTGAACAATAACAACACGCGGATGATCGAAAACCGGTGCGTGCCAGGGAAACTGTCATGGCCGCTACGGGTGCGGAGTTGATCTTATAGTATTGTGGCATTGATTGGGGTAACGGAAGGGCTTGGTGCCACACGTCTCATGGGGACGTCCAGGTCGCTTCACTCTCAGGCTGGAGGCAATGATGATGGGCAAGTGGATCGGTCGGAGGGAACAAGTATATAAAATTTCATTGATCAATGGTTTCCACCGCGCGAGGGGGACGGCCGCGTGGGGGGATGAAGAAACAGTGGAGGAACTCGCGTTGAGCGAAATGACGTCGATAAGGGCCTAAAATGTCTCTCCAACTGTACAATGATACAGTCATAACCACGTACGTTAATCAGAACTCGTTCTCCCAAAGAGTCATGGCGAAGCGACTTGCGATTTGGCGGCCATCATACCCACAAAACGGCCCATCGATTCTTACGACCCTCACATCCAGGACGATGCCTCCTCAGTGAATTGAGCTTTCCCATCTCTGTATCCATTGATCCTTGAGCCAAGGTTGTCGACTGGAACTGGAAGGTTGATACTGACTGAAATTGGATGTGGATGTAAGAAGAGACAAAGTGAAGACACGTGACCAAGTATCGCGACTTTGTTCATCGATGTACTACTGTGGTATGACTCAGAATATCATTCTAATTTAAAGTCCTTAGCCTAGGCCATCAGACAAACTATGAGAGGATATGTACATGCACAGGAAGGTACATATCCTCCTGTAGTTCGTCTGATGGCCTAGGCTGAGGATGTTAAAATAGAAATAAATAAAAAAGACTCGGAACGTTCACCATTCATCTCCTGCCGTGCAAAGCGTGTTTCAAACATCTCTCTGCCCTGATTCTCTAAGTCCAATCGTGATACCAAGATCATTGGTAGCGATTGATTGACGGGGAAAATCCAGTGCGTGATCAGGACAGAGCAGCTCAGGTTTACATACTATATCCATATCCAGCGAGGGGATGCGGACAAGGAAAAAGAAAAGAACGGACAAGAGATACGTCTAGTATCACTGTACTGACATCCGTCTAACTTGGACACTCACGTTCCTCATCTAACTTACATCTTTGGGCTCATCCTCGAGTCCGAGTATCCCCTCAATGACTCGCCAAAACCAGAGGTCCTGACGTCTTTTGCACTCTTCAGCGGCATCTCTTGTACTCCTGGACCCTGTATAGTTCCCAATCCTCGCCGTCGGCCATTTCCGGCGTCACATCGTGGCGCTGCGGAGGCGTGTTCCTGTATACCCCCGCGGGCGAATCGTGGTGTAAACTTTGAAGTGGTCGGCAGCCTTCATGGGGAATGTCTCCATTGCTTCGGTGGTTCTGGTTGCTGAACTAGCGCCGGTACAATGGCAAGCACCAGTGTGTACGGGTTACAGCGCTCTAATTGTAACTGCGTGGGTTCACTCACCCGAATTAGGGTTATTCGATCACAGAGGACGAAAAGCATGTGGAAGCGTAGCCCCGAAGTTCCGGTACTCGTGTATGAAAGCCGCTTGACTTTGATTACGCCAAACACAACGTAGGGTCATCTCCGGAGTCCGAAATGCCAGTACCAGTACTGTACCCTGGTGGGAAGCTGCTGCAAGGGTATTGCCTAGCACTGTAGCACATACCATATCAAATCGAGAACTCTACTCAGGTTGAGAGAAGACTGCGCGGACACGGCTAGCTTCGTGTGTTGTTTTTTGATCCCGCGAGACGTCACGCTGAGTTTGAATCGTTCTGGGCTTGACAAGTGATCGCGGCTATTCGCCAGCCAATGGGCGCCCGCCAGGTCCATCGTTCCACAGGGCTCCAGTACTCGTTGTTGAGGGGGTCATCGTCAGTGCTTACTGTCCAATCCTTCGTGAACACGCCTCTTTGAGAGAGAATTGCGCATTGAGGCTGCAAAGTGATTATCTTACTCAAGATTCGAATCCAGCCATGTTGCATCCAGACGTATTTTGACAGCTCACTAAGGCGTTAGTATGTATTGGGACAGTAGAACTTTCTGGCATGAAGAATGGACACTCATTTCTCACTTGTGCATGCCCTTCGCCTCTCTTGCCATAGGTTCGGTCTCTCCTGCCTCACAGCTCCGGCTTTAATCACTGCCCATATAAAGCTCCGCCTCATGTTCTAGCCCCAGTTACTAACCTCCATGTCTGCCCCTGACCTTGAGCTCGGCGAACAGCCGCGTCGACGCCCTGGAGAAGACCCACCTGGTGTGTCCATAATGTTCAGCCAATGCTGCGCAGTCGAGCTGATTCTTGGTTTAGCCACTCGTGACTTGTCGGGAGAAGAGCAGCTTACAGAGCGTCAGAGGTCCTACAGAGGTGCGAGGCACATCCATACCTGGATGTCAATCGATGGTTGTGTACTAAATCTACTCTTCAGATGTCGACTCTCCTGGGGCTGAAACTACAGGCGTTAGGACGTCAGGTGATCAAACCCAACGCAAAGGTGAGCCCACAGTCCATGATCTCAAACATATTTTTAACTGTACACGCGCTAGGTTCTCATATTACGTCACCTCCGCAGCAGCGGAATACCCAACAAACGGGTATGTAGGGCTGTCCTGGTTTATTGTTCTCTTCTCTCATGAATTACCAGGTCCCGCGAACGCTCAGGACCATGTCGCGGCACCGATATCTTCTGTGACTCAAGATGCACCCCAGGCCGCAGGTGCATGACGTGCTTTCAGGGTGGGATGTGAGTGCTGAACAAGTCATTCAATTTAGGAGGAAAATTGCCTTTTGAAAATGCGAGTAGCGGACCAAGTCCAGGTATGCATCTCCCATATGAAAGTTGATCTGATCCTGACAACTCTGTCCCTGTCTCTCGCAAGGCGAAATCTTTGGAGACTCCTCCAGACAAATGTGGACTCTTTCTCTCTCTGAATTCGAGAAGTATGACAGAGAGATAACTGCAAACTGGAACGAAGACACCAATGGCGTCCTCGTCTTTGTGCGCATCTTTCTATTTGTTCATCCTCCCACAACTGACTGTCTGTTGCAGACTGGTTTATTCTCTGCGACAGTTGCAGCATTCGTCATCGAAGGATACAAGCAACTTTCTGTCAATTCAGGCGATCAGACCGTTGCGCTGCTCAGTCAAATGTCGCAACAACTCGTTGCGATTTCGAATGGGGTCGCCTTATCCCCGCCCT
>Ga0307510_10003965_pt1 | contig 17345 bp, 16 predicted proteins | sample 12_EM_MG_FD_207224 | JGI IMG/M metagenome (GOLD analysis project Ga0307510, IMG submission 207224) | Populus trichocarpa ectomycorrhiza microbial communities from riparian zone in the Pacific Northwest, United States - 12_EM | ecosystem: Host-associated > Plants > Roots > Unclassified | place...
GGCGGGCAGATCTGGATCGGCGACGAAAACGTCACCTGGCACGAGCCCAAGGATCGCGACATCGGCATGGTGTTTCAATCCTACGCGCTTTATCCACAAATGACGGTGCGCGGGAACCTGTCTTTTGGCCTGCGCATGACTGGCGCCGATAAGGCGGTGATCGACAAGCGGGTAACTGAGGCGGCCGAGATCCTGCAACTGACAGCACTCCTCGAGCGCAAGCCGCGCCAGCTTTCAGGTGGCCAGCGGCAGCGGGTGGCGATCGGACGTGCGCTGGTGCGGCACGCCGGCGTCTTCCTCTTTGACGAACCCCTGTCCAACCTCGATGCAAAGCTGCGCACCGAGTTGCGCGGGGAGCTGAAGCGGCTCCACAAACAATTGGGCACGACGATGATTTTCGTGACCCATGACCAGATCGAGGCGCTGACGCTTGCCGACCGCATCGCCGTGATGGAAGGCGGCGTGATCCGCCAGATCGGTACGCCGAAGGAAATCTACCGACACCCGCAAAACCGCTTTGTTGCGGGCTTCATCGGTTCGCCCGGCATGAACTTCTTTGATGGTGAGGTGCAGGTGCAAGGCGCAGAGGCAAGGTTTGTCGGGCGCGGGTTCGAACTGACCCTGACCGGCTACGAGTTTGCCACGGAGACGCCCAAGCCCGGCAAGGCCGTACTGGGGCTGCGGCCCGAGCATGTCGGAACGCGCCTGTCTGGCCAGTCACCCTTCCGGGCGTCCAGTCCCATCGTCTCGGTCGAACCCATGGGCGCAGAAACACTCCTGTGGGGGCGTCTTGGCGAGGATCCACTCTCGATCCGGGTCGACACGCTTCAAGGCCTCGACGAGGCCTCCAGCATCGCGTTTGAAATCGATCCAGCGCTGGTCTCGGTCTTCGACGCGGCAACCGGCCAGCGGCTCTGATCAGCCCACAGTTCAATTTACATACCTTCAAAGGACAACACCCATGACGTACGCAGACGAAAATGGCTTTGTATCACTTTTCGATGGCAAGACGCTGAACGGCTGGTTTGCCACGCCCCGGACCTATGGCGAGATGTGGCCGGGCGGCCCCACGGTGCAGGAAGCCCATCCCGATCTCTTCCCGGCGGACTATGACGAACAGACCGCAAAACACCCTGCGGTGTGGACGGTGGAAGACGGCGCGATCGTCGGTCGGCAGGACAGCCCCGGTAGTGGCTGGGGCGGCTATCTGGTTACCGAAAAGACCTATGGCGATTTCGAACTGACCTTCGAGGCCAATCCCGACTGGCCTGCCGATACCGGGATCATGCTACGCAAAAAGCCGCATACGTTCCACGGTTTCCAGGTGCTTCTGGATCACCGGCAATCCGGTTCGATCGGCGGCTTTTATGGCAATGGCATCAGCGGCTTCCATGCAGTGCCCTTCGCGCTCGATGTGGTACTCGATGCGGACGGAAAACCGGTCGGCCTGCGTCAGGACGACCCGAAGACCTCGATCGAGCCCTTCACCCAGGCCAAGCGTGATCTTCTGACCGAGGCCTGCTCCATCGAGGATTTCCTCGCGGCATGGAAGTTTGGCGCGTGGAACGCCTTTCGCATCCGCATCGTCGGGGCCAAGCCTGAGGCTTCGGTGTGGATTAACGGGGTGCTGATCGCCTCCATCGACCTCGCGACGGTGACGTTTCCGAACTACGACGCCGATGCGGTGGCCGACTTCCTTGGCCCCAAGGGGCACATCGCCTTCGAGGTACATGACAACGACAAGAGGCTGGGCGAGGGCCGCTGGGGCCGCACAGCCGCCTGCCGCTGGCGCAACATCCGCATCAGGGAGCTTTGAGCCATGCCCGAGACCCCTGACATCCGCTGGGGCATCATCGGCCCCGGGTGGATCGCCGAGTTGTTCGCCGAGGATCTGGCCCGCACCCCGGGTGCGCGTTGCGTGGCGGTTGCCTCGCGCGATCTCGGCAGGGCCAAGGCCTTTGCCGAACGCCACGGCATCGCCAAGGCATATGGCGACTATGCCGCGATCGCCGCCGATCCGCAGGTGGATATCGTCTATATCGCCACGCCGCACAGCCACCATCACGCCCATGCGCGGATGATGCTGGAAGGCGGCAAGCCGGTGCTCGTCGAAAAGCCCTTTGCGATGAATGCAGCGGAAGCCGCCGACATCGTTGAACTTGCGCGATCGCGCGGCCTGTTCGCGATGGATGCGATGTGGACGCTCTGCAACCCGCTCTTTCGCCGGTTGGCAGGCGCGATCGCGGCAGGGGACATCGGCACGCCGCGCGCCTTTTCGGCCTTGATAGGGCCGATGGGTGCGGTCAAGGGGCATCGGATCGAAGATCCCGATCTGGGTGGAAGCTTTACATTGGAATGCATGGTCTACCCCATGAACATCCTGGCCGGCCTTGCTCCGAACCTGACGACGGGCGCGCAGGTCAACGCCTCGGCCCTGCTTACCGAGCGCGGCGTCGACAGTGGCTCGGCGATCCAGCTGACGAACGCGGACGGCTATGCCACCATGGCGGGTGGCTTCGTGCTGGGGGCGAAAGGTGGCGGCTCATCAAGTTTTCAGCTGATCGGCGACGAGGGCTGGCTTGCGGTCACCGACAACCTCTTCAACCCCGGGCGTGCCCTGATCAGCGCCCGCGGCCGTGAGATGGAGGAGGTTACTGAGCCTTCGAGCACCGAGCGCTATCGCTTCGAAATCGAAGAAGCCGGTCGCTGCCTGCGCGCGGGAAAACGCGAAAGCGAACTTGTGTCGCATGACTTGACGCTCGGGGTAATGCAGCTTCTGGATCAGGCAATGATCCAGACCAGAGGAGGAATCCTTCCATGAAAATCCCGCCACGTGAGCTGGCAAGAGGTCAGCGCTGCCAGGTTTGGATTCACGACACCGCCAGCGGTGAGAACCGTATGATCCTGGAGACGACGGACCTTCTGCTGGAGGCGCCGAACTGGACCCTTCAGGGCGATGCGCTGATCCTGAACGGCAAAGGACTGCTCTGGCGCCTGCCGCTTGAAGACCCTAACCTGCAGGTGATCGACTTGCTGGGTGTGCCGCCCTTGAACAACGACCATGTGCTGGATCCGGACGGGGCGCATATTTTTGTGTCGGCCTATGACGACTGGCAGCTATACCGCGCGCCGCTGGCTGGCGGGCTGGCGGTTCAGGTCTCGGGCAGGCAAGGCCCTGACGGACTTTTGCACTTTCTGCACGGAGTGTCGCCTGACGGGCGGCAGCTTGCCTTTGTCGGCGTCCAGGCGCAGATCACCGCCGACAGCGTCACCTTCGTGTCGGCAGAGATTTGCACCCTCGGGTCGGATGGATACGGGTTTCGTCAAATCACCTCGGGCGGCGCACCGGCTGACGGGCCGGAATACAGCCCCGATGGCGCCTGGATCTATTTCAACACCGAAGCCTTTTCGGGCCACGCTCAGATCGCACGCATGCGGCCCGACGGGTCGGAAATCGTAAGATTGACCCATGCGCCCACGGTCGACTGGTTCCCGCATCTGTCGCCCGATGGTGGGCTTGCGGCCTATTTGGCCTATCCGTCGGGAACGAAAGGACATCCGGCCGATCTCTGGGTCGAGCTGAAACTGGTGCGTGACGGCGATTGGTCCACAGCCATCCCGGTGGCGCGGATCTTCGGCGGTCAGGGCACGATCAACGTCAACAGCTGGTCGCCCGACAGCAGGCGATTTGCTTTCGTTGCCTACCCGATGGATTGAGTTCGTCTCGGGCCGTGCCTATTGTCAGCACGGCCCGATCTTCATGGAAAAGACCGGGAGACACCCCAAATGACCTACACGCTCGACACGCTTGCCCAGGAACTGAAGGACCTGCAACTTGCGACATTTGACTATGATTTTGCCTGGAAACTCGGCTGCGCCATGCAGGCGCAGGCGGCGGCCCAGTCGTTGCCGGCAGCGATTACCGTGGCGCACGGGACCGATGTGGTGTTCGCCCTGCTGATGCCGGGCGCCACCCCGGACAATACGGACTGGGCGGCTCGAAAGCGTGCCGTCGCCCATCGATTTCATCGTAGTTCCCTGGCGATGCGACTGGAAGCTGAACAAGCTGGATATGATTTTAACAGTCGTTTTCGACTGCCGGAATCCGACTTCGTGGCGAGCGGGGGCGGGTTTCCCCTTATGTTGCGGAGCGGCACATTGATCGGGACAGTGGGCGTCAGCGGACTTCCCGACGTAGAAGATCATCTGCTTGTGACAAATGCGCTGCGGGAGCTTTTGGTCTTGGATCATTGAGTGGAATTGGGTCACGACCCATGCCGGTTGCCAACGCAAATTGGGACCGGATCCTCTTCATCAGCAAGCGCAAGAAACACCTCGGCTCAAAACCATTTAAAGGAGAAGACAATTGGCTAAAACAATACGGTGGGGAATACTGGCGACGGGCTGGATTGCCGATCTGTTCGTCAAAGATCTGATCCAGACGGGTCATTCGGTGGTGGCAGTGGGATCCCGTGCACAGGAAAGTGCGGATCGCTTCGCAAAGACGTTCGGCATCGCAACGGCGCATGGCAGTTATGAAGCGCTCGTGGCAGACCCCAATGTTGATATCATCTACATTGCAACCCCGCATCCCCAGCACGTCTCTGCGGCCAAACTCGCGCTCAATGCCGGCAAGCACATCCTCGTCGAGAAACCCTTCACGCTCAATGCCGGGGAAGCCGCTGAAATCGTCGACCTGGCCCGCGCCAAGGGTCTGGTCGTGCTCGAGGCAATGTGGACACGTTTTCTTCCCCACATGCGCCGCATCCATGAGATCATCGCTGCCGGTACTCTCGGAGAGGTTCGTTCCATCACGGCTGATCATCGCCAGAAGCTGCCAGATGATCCGAAGCATCGTCTGAATGCCTTGGAACTGGGCGGTGGCGCTTTGCTTGATCTGGGCATCTATCCCATCTCGTTCGCCTGGGACATTTTGGGCAAACCAGTATCCGTCATGGCGACGGCGGCGTTTCGCGACACCGGGGCAGACGCCCAGGTTGCCACACTCTTTCACTATGCATCGGGAGCAATCGCTACCACCCTGTCCTCAAGCGATAGTGCAGGGCCAAATCGGGCGAGTGTGGTTGGGACAAAAGGGCGGATCGAGATCGATCGTGTGTGGTATTCGCCAACCGCATTTCGGGTATATGACAATGAAAACAACCTTCTTGAAACGTTTGACGGTTCAGTTGAAGGCCGCGGCATGCAGTTTCAAGCCCAAGAGGCTGAGCGGCTGATCACTGAAGGGCTGATCGCCGGCGAGATCATGCCACCCGCGCAATCCGTCGCTATCATGGCCACATTGGACGAGGTGCGCAGACAGATCGGACTTCAGTACCCTGGCGAGCACTGAAATGCCCTTGTATCGCCGCACCGCCTGTTCGATCCCCATCAGGGCGAGCGAGTGAACATCATCTCCGCTATTCGAGAGCGTCGCGGCGTCGGCACGAAGCAGACACCGTTCATCGTACCCGCGGTGTGAAAAGTGCCGCCACCGTGCAATCAACCATCACTCAAGTCGAAACGCCTTCCGATGAGCTAGTCGCACTTGAGGAAGAAAACCAATGGTTGAAGGGCTTGATGACAGAATATGCAGCTTCGAAAGATGCTTGAGCGTTTGGAGGTATTTGAGTTCTCTTCCAAATCGATCGTCCGGCATTGATGTGCATCAAAGACGGCTCTAGTTGGAGCAATAGCCGACCATTCCGGCTTGGATTTGGCCATCTGCCACAAGAGCGTCTCGGGCCCGCATTGTCTGCGTCATCCTCTGCCTTGGATATGGTGGAAAACACCGTTCGCCAATAGGTGTGAAAAGGTTAGGCCACTTCGAGATTCTTAAGGTAGAGCGAAAGCAATTGCGTCTGTGAGGAGATGCCGAGCTTGCGATAGACATTGCGCCGATGGACTTTGACGGTCCCCGTCGAAATGTTCAGCCTCAGGCCGATCGACTCAGAAGAGTGGCCTTGCAGGACCATATCGACGATCGCCGTTTCCCGGCTAGTCAGATTGAGATTACGCCAGACAGTATCGGCTGGTTGCAGCAAGTTTCCGGAGGTGCTGCGCTTTCGACCATTGCCGGTCCTGGAGTTTAGTTGCGCGTCGAAGCGGGGCGCGAGGCCGGACCAGTAGTGCCGCACCATGCTCGCGATCAGCGGCTCGACCGTTTTCAATAGCCCGAATTCCGCCGTAGGGAAGAGGCCTGTTTCCTCACGTCGCATCAGCGACAGCACGATGGTAATGTCGTCATCGGCAGCGACGAAGAAGCCGATCTCCTCCGCCAGCCCGGTCTGGACGTAGTATGTGCGATAATATTCGCTGGAGAAGAAGCGGTCAGGTGCTAGTTCCCGCATGCGGAAGGCACCGGCGCGGCGTTCGCGGGCTGTTTGGTAAAACGGGTCGAGGAGGTAGGGACCCGCCTGATAGAGCGTGACGAAGATGATGTGTTCCTTCTGGTTGAAGGTGCTGTAGAGGTCGATTGGCCGTTCCTTACCGCGATACGCGAAAACGACGACATGGTCGAAGCGCACCAGTGACGCCATCATCTTGGAGAAGGTCTCGCCGAATTCGCTGTCGGTCATCGTCGGTCGGCCGACCGTCGCGTTGAAGGCTCGAAATAGCGCCTCCAAATCTGTGCCCATATGATGGAACCTTCTCGTTGCACCGCGCGGCAATCCGCGCGCCCCCATATATACCTTCCATGAAGCGAGATGGGCTAAAATACCTCTTTCGGGGTATATACCGTGAGGGAGGGCTAGGCTTAGTCTTTTCTCAACGACGGTGGCAAAAGGCAGCGCTAGACTGCCCAATCCTTACCAACCGCAGGGAACAGACGTGGCATCCGCTTCGACGAACGATATCGAATTCCGTTCGGTCACAAAGAACTATGGCGACGTGACCGCTGTAACGGACATCAACCTTAATGTGCCGAAGGGTGCCTTTCTGGCACTGCTTGGCCCTTCCGGCTGTGGCAAGACGACATGTCTGCGCATGATCGGCGGCTTTGAGCAGCCGAGCGAAGGCGCGGTGCTGATCAACGGACGCGAGATGAACGGCGTGCCTGCCTATCGTCGTCCGGTCAACATGGTGTTCCAGCAGTATGCGCTGTTCCCGCATTTCAATGTGGAGCAAAACGTCGCCTATGGGCTGAAGCAGATGCGACCAAGGATTGCCTCTGCCGAGATCGGTCGCCGGGTCATGGAAGCGCTGGAGATGGTCCGTCTCGACGGCTTTTCCAAGCGCCGCATCCATGAAATGTCCGGTGGCCAGCAGCAGCGCGTCGCACTGGCGCGGGCCATCGTTAACCGTCCGTCCGTTTTGCTTCTCGACGAGCCGCTGGCAGCACTCGACAAGAAGCTGCGCTCGGCCATGCAGATAGAGTTGCAGACATTGCAGCGCGAGCTCGGCATCACCTTCGTTCTCGTCACCCACGACCAGGAGGAGGCACTTTCGATGGCTGATGTCGTTTGTGTCATGAGTGCTGGTCGCATTCGCCAATTGGGGTCGCCACAGGAGGTTTACGACCGTCCGGCTGATCTCTTCGTTGCAGATTTCGTCGGTAAAACGAATCGTATCAGCGCAATCATGGAAGCCGATGGAGCGACGCTCCGGCTTGCAGACGGCTCTGCGATTGCAGCTAGCGCAAGGCAGCGGGTTTCGCCGGGAGAGACGATCGTCGCGATCCGTCCGGAGGCGATCCGGCTGACGCGAGTAGAGGCGCGCGAAGCCTCGGCCTTCAAGGGTACCGTTACGCACCGCATCTTCCTTGGCTCATCCGCTGAATATGCGGTGACCGTTCCGGGGCTCGGCGATTTCCTCGTCACCGCCGACCGGCGCGGCATGAACGAAGGCGATCTGGTCGAGCCGGGCGAGGCGGTCTTCCTCGGCTTCGATCCGGCCGCAGCGCATGTCTTTTCAGCATCGAGTGCAGCTTAAGATCAAAACAAGGGAACAGCATCATGAGCAAGGACTACAAGGATAATCTCCCCATTTCCGCCGAAGGCTTGATGGACGAGTTCATGCGCCTGAAGCGCGGCTCCGTCAGCCGTCGCCACTTCCTCGGCATCACCGGCCTTGGTCTTGCGTCCGCCGTCATGTCGCGCTTCCCCGGCGCGCTGTCGACGCCCGCCTATGCGGCGGGTGAACTCGGCACGCAGATGTCGATTGCAACCTGGCCTAATTACCATGATCCGGCGACCTTCGAGAACTTCAAGGCGGCAACGGGCGTTGCCGTCGAAGTCAATGTCTTCGGCTCGAACGAGGAAATGCTGGCGAAGTTGCAGGCGGGCGCTTCCGGTTGGTCGTTATTCGTCCCCACCAACTATACGATCTCCACCCACCACAAGCTCGGTCTGATCGAAGAGCTTGATATGTCGAAGATCCCGAACTTCAGTCAGGCAACCGAGAACCCGCGCTTCACCAAGGAAGGCCGGATCGAGGGCAAGACCTATGCCGTGCCGAAGAACTGGGGCACGACAGGCTTCTCCGTGAATACCTCGAAGATCAAGACGAAGCTCTCGAGCTGGAAGGATTTCTTCGAGATCGCCCAGACCGAAGCCGACGGCCGCGCCATGGTGCACGACTATCAGCTGACGACGATCGGCAGCGCACTGGTTTCACTCGGCTACGATTTCAACTCGATCAAGGCCGACGAGCTTGCCAAGGCCGAGGAACTACTGATCAAGGTCAAGCCGCACCTCTTTGCCATCAACAGCGACTATCAACCGGCAATGCGCGCCACCGACGCATGGATGACGATGTGCTGGACGAATGACGGCGCGCAGCTCTCCCGCGATATCCCTGAAATCGCCTATGTACTTGGTACGGACGGTGGCGAGATCTGGACCGACTACTACGCGATCCCGAAGGACGCGCCAAACAAGGCTGCGGGCTACGCGCTGCTGAACTATCTGATGGATCCCGCGAATGCCGTCAAGGAACACATTGCCAACGGTGCGCCGACCACAGACAGCCGCGTCATCTCGATGTTGCCGAAAGAGATCACGTCCAACAAGATCGTCTATCCGGACGAGGCGGCGCTGACCCCGCTCGAATTCGGTGCCGCAGTGACACTGACGGATCCGGGCCGTGCCGAGCTGATGGCCCGCTTCAAGTCGGCCTAACCGCGGATCGGCCTTTCGCCTCTCCCCGTTCCGACGGGGGAGGCGACTTGCCCCACATGACGTTGAAATTGGGGTAAGCCGGCGCTGCATACTCCTCCGCGCCGCTTGCGGGGAGAAGGTGCCGGCAGGCGGATGAGGCGCGGTCCCAATCGTGAACGAGGCACCGAAAGAATGACCCTGACACCGGATACCAGAAAACGCCTGATAACCGCTGCGCTCGTTGCGCCGGCGAGCGTCTGGCTGTTCGTGTTCCTAGTGCTGCCGTTCATCGCCATCGTCGTCTTTGCCTTCGGCGAGCGGGCGCCGGAGGGCGGCTATCAGGCGGCGTTCACTTTCGCGCAGTTCGCCAATCTTGGATCGCGCGCGGCAGCCTTCAAAAATACGCTCGTTCTCGCACCGATCGGCGCATTTGCGTGTCTGCTGGTCGCCTATCCCGTCGCCTATTATCTCGCGGTTAAGGCAAGTCCCAAACACCGATTGCTGCTCGTTTCCCTCGTCGTCGTGCCTTTCTGGACCAGCCTGCTCGTGCGCACCTACGCCTGGATGTACATTCTCGGCGCGCGAGGCATTCCGCATCTGCTGGAATTCGTCGGGATCGAGAATGTCCGGCTTCTCAATACGCCGGGCGCCGTGTTGCTCGGCATCATCTATGGCTACCTGCCGCTGATGATCATGCCGATCTACGTCAGTCTCGAGAAGCTGGACCGCAGGCTTTTGGAGGCCTCCGCCGATCTCGGGGCAAAACCGCTCTCGACCTTCTTCGGCATTACGCTGCCGCTGTCGTTGCCGGGCGTCATGACCGGCGTTGCACTCGTCACCATCCTGCTGCTCGGTGAATACCTGATCCCCCAGCTGCTCGGCGGCGGCAAGGTGTTCTTCATCGGCAACGCGCTGGTCGATCTCTTCCTGCAATCGCGCAACTGGCCGTTCGGCTCCGCTATTGCCGTAACGCTTGTTGTCGTCGTTGTTATCGTGCTTCTCGTCGCCATGCGCATTGCCTGGCGTGTCGCGGGCACGCGTCAGGTGGATCTCGTCTGATGCGCGGGCTTGTTACTGCAGTCTATCTGTTTCTTTACACGCCAATCGCACTGGTCGTGCTTTTCTCCTTCAACGCGGGCCGGAATGCCTCCGACTTCACCGGCTTCTCGACGCAATGGTATGGAAAAGCGCTCTCGAACACCTTCCTCATGGAAGCCCTGCAGAACAGCCTGATTATCGCCTTCATCAGCGCGAGCCTTGCCGCGCTTTTCGGCACGATGGCTGCGATCGGCATGGAGCGACTGGGTGCTAAGACGCGGGCCGTGTTCGACGGGCTGTTTGCAGCCGCGATTGTCGTTCCCGGCGTCGTTATCGGGATTGCGACGCTAGTGGCGCTTGTCGAGGTTTTCAGCGTCCTCAATCCGCTGCTGGCAGCTGTCTGGCCTGGCGTGCAACCACCGAAGCTTTCCCTGGGCTACGGTTCGATCATCGCGGCACACGGGCTTTTCACCATGGCGCTGGTGACGATGATCGTGAAGACGCGCATTGCCAGTCTCGGGCGCGATATCGTCGAGGCATCGAGCGATCTCTATGCCACACCGTTCACGACCTTCCGCCAGATTGTCCTGCCGCAGATCCTGCCGTCGATCCTGGCCGGCTTCCTGCTTGCCTTCACCTTCTCCTTCGATGATTTCATCATAGCCTTCTTCGTCGCCGGGTCGAACACGACACTGCCGATCTATGTCTTCGCTTCGATCCGCCGTGGCGTGACGCCTGAAATCAACGCTATCGCCACGATGGTGCTCGTTGCGTCGATAGGCTTGATCCTCATCGCACGATTCCTGATGCGCGAAAAGACAACAACAAACTGAACGGGAAACGCCATGATCCTCAAGAAACGGGTTGCAATCGTCACGGGTGCGGGCTCCGGCATCGGACAGGCCGGAGCGCTGATCATGGCGAAGGAAGGCGCTCATGTCATTGTAGCGGATATCGGCTCCATCAATGCCGGCGAGACCGTTAGCCGGATTCTTGCCGCGGGCGGCAGCGCGGAAAGCCTGGTTCTCGACGTAACTGATGACGATGCCTTGGAGGCAGGTATCGCGGCTGTCGTGAACCGTCATGGACGCATCGACATTCTCCACAATCATGCCGGTGCGCAGGTTGCGGGCGACCTGGAGCAGGTATCGATCGAGGGCTTCGATAAGTCATGGAGCCTCAATGTGCGGGCGCATTTCATGGCTTCGCGGTTCGTCATGCCAATCATGAAGAAAGCGGGCAAAGGCGTGATCCTCAACACCTCGTCTTCATCGGGTGTTCTCTACGATCGCGAAATGATCGCCTATACGACAACCAAGCACGCGGTGATCGCCATGACGCGGCAGATGGCTGGCGACTATGCCAAGTTCGGCGTTCGCGTCAATGCGCTTTGCCCGGGTTGGGTGGACACGCCGTTCAACGTACCCTTCATTGCGCAGATGGGCGGACGGAGCGCTATTGAGTCGTACGTGGCCGAGAAGGTGCCGCTTGGGCGCTGGGCAAATGTCTCGGAAATCGCTGAGCCGATCCTCTTCCTGGTATCTGATCGCTCTTCCTACATGACCGGCCAGATCCTTGTGGTCGACGGCGGCGAGACCATTGTCTGAGAGCCATTTGCCGCAAAGAACAAGAGTGGCCTGGAAGGGATCTTGGCTGTGTCGACAGGCCGTGTAGATCCCGAATTACCTGTTGATCATGCGCATCTCTTCCATGATGCTGACCTGGTACCGCCAGAAGACCAGACGACAAACATTCCTATGATGTGATGAATAACCTCCGCATCCGCCAAGATGGCTCGGAAGCAGTTGGTCACAAGGCATCAGCCTTTGTCTTGTTGTCAGGGCACTACCGCCAGGAGAGTACGTCTTTTCGTTTTCTCCTGGCGGGAGCGATACGATGAAGGGTGGATGGGAACACTTCGGCTAGTTGTTGGTTTCCACGCGGAACTGAGCCGGTTAGGCGCACCGGCTCAGTTCCGCGTGGAAACCAACACCGATCGATCCGCGCCCGGCGCTGATAACGATAGGAATACGGGCCACGACGAAAAGCGCGGGGTCAGGGGCATTTGCAGATTTCAAGCTGCAATGGTCTTCGCTGGATAACGTATCACCGAAGAGTCTGTGTGAAATTGCTGAGATTGGCGGGCGCGAGCATCACCTGTAGTGCGAAACTGCCCTATGAGCACAACCAGCTCTTCGCTTTCCTTCAAAAGGTTGTGGCTTGCGGCTGTGGATTCTTCCACCATGGCGGCGTTCTGTTGGGTGAAGTGATCCATCTGATTGATCGCTGTGCTCACCTCGTTTATCCCCACAGACTGCTCCTGTGCAGATGACGCAATATCGGAGACGATTGCGTCGACCTCGGCGACACGGGTAACGATCCGAGCCAGGGCCTTGCCGGTGTCCGCGACAAGAGTTACGCCCTGACCAACCTGTTGCTCTGAAGTTTTAATCAGGCTTTTGATCTCCTTGGCAGCACCAGCGGAACGCTGTGCCAGCTCCCGAACTTCCTGCGCCACGACCGCGAAACCCTTGCCTGCTTCACCGGCTCGCGCTGCCTCCACGCCTGCATTCAACGCAAGGAGATTTGTCTGGAAAGCGATTTCATCGATAACCCCGATGATCTGGCCGATCTGTCGGGATGATGTTTCAATGGCTCCCATGGCGTGCTCGGCCTGTTGCATGATCTCCCCGGAATGTTCGGCGTCCTGTTTGGCATTGGAGACCACTTCCCGGGCATTCCGGGCAGAATCGGCGGTATTTTTGACAGTCGCAGTAATTTCGTTCAAAGCTGCTGCGGTCTCTTCGAGGCTTGCAGCCTGTTGCTCTGTACGGCGTGAAAGGTCATCCGAGGCTGCCGCAATCTCCGCTGTGCCGTATCGGATTGCAGAAGTGCTCGTGGCGACATCTTTCATAGCGTCCTGGAGTCGAGTCAGGGCATCGTTGAAGTTCTGCTTGAGCATTTCACTCTTGGTCGGGACGTCGATGGTGATCCGATATGTCAAATCGCCGTTCGCCAATGCCTCCAGTGCTTGCGCGAGGATAGTAACAACGGCCTTGTCGTCTGCTGCGACTTTTGCGCGTTCAGCTTCGGCTTTCGCTCGTTCTGCCTCCGCGACTTTATTCAGCTCATTAAGGTAATAGTACATGACGACGGTGGCTTCCGAGAAAACCGATTTCATCAGGCTGGAAATCAGCTGGTCGCGTTTCTTGCCTATCCATTTGGTATCTTTAACCAAGGCAGATACCAGTCCGGCCGCATAAGGGGCGTAACCTGCAATCAGATAATCGGCGAAATCGGCGCTCTTGGAAACATCCGAAATGATCTTTGCCTGCTGATTAAAATAGTCCTGCGAGAAGTCCCCATGCATCGCACTTTTGAATTTTTTATGTTCGGTTACTAGAACATCCTGCGGAAGTGCGGTCGTCGAAGGATCGATGCTTTGGTAAGCCTTCAACAGGATATCATCCAGATGTTTGACGAGACGCTGGTGGACAATCTCACCGGCAGCTTTCTGCTCACCTTGCCAAGACTTGACTTTATCTTCAATTGCAAACATTGCCCAATGCCCCATCGATAGTCGAGCTTAAGCTTGTCTTAAGCTTCGGTGCTGGTCACGCTAATGCGGAATGGTTAACGCGCGCCTTAACAATCACACTGCCGCGCATAGCGTCCGATCTAAAATGGCTTTTATGCGCGATACGGATAGGATTTTCGTGTGTTGTTGCATGGACCACCCGCCGGCTGATATTGAGCGCGCGATTGCTTCCAGTGTCCTAATCCGGATAACGCCGATGCCGCACAAGTTCAATGCCGACCGACGGGACAAGATAGCCGAGCAGAAATTTCAGGTGACGAATTGGCCGGCGTATAATGAAAGCCTGCGTAAACGTGGTGATTCGACCGTGTGGATGAGTGATGAGGCGCTTGGCTTGTGGTCTGCATCGCGCCGGACATCACGGGGCGGCCAGCCGAAATACTCGGATCTGGCGATTACGTTGTTCTTGACCCGGCGCGTCGTCTACGGGCTGGCTCTGCGCCAGACCTAAGGTCTGATCCGCAGTGTCGCGGTGCTGATGGGGTTTGATATTGCCGTGCCTGACTTTTCTACCTTGTCACGCCGGAGCAAAGGGCTGGCGTTGCCGTCAGCAAAGTCCCGAGCCTTTTGAGTTTTGAATTTCAGAGGAGCGGATACCAAGCTAACGTTTCGTCGCCACGGGTTTCGACAGCCAATACCTGCCAGCATACTTTCTTGTTTCTGAAGGATTTTCTCCATACGTTGCTTTGTAAACAGCGGAAAATCGTCCAAAATGAAAGAATCCCCATTTGAGACAGATTTCGCTCACTGGGCGACTATTTCCGGGGTCAAGCAGGTCCTGCCGCGCCGCCTGCAGACGGAGCATCATGAGATAGCCGAGAGGTGTCGTATCCTTGAAAGCACGAAAGCCGGTTTGGAGCCCTCGAATGGACACGCCGGCGGCAGCCGCTACTGCTGCCATGCTGATCGGTTGACTGATATTGGCTCGCATGAATTCAATCGCCCGCCGCACATGCCGAGGAGCAATCAGGTTCGGCTTGTGGTCCAGCAGATGCGAAAGGCGGTGAGGAACCAGGCGGATCACAAGATCGGCGAGCGCCTGCGCGATATGGGACATGGCTATCGGAGACTGCAACAACGGGCCACTGTCGCGCATGCCACCCATCATCGCAGCCGTCAGATTGCCGATTGTCTGGCCAACCGGTGTAGCCAGGTCCAACTCCCGTAATAGATCCAGGGAGCCGTTGAGGGGTTTCTCGAACGTTTGTTCAATGGTCTGCAGAATGACAGACCAATTAAGCAGTAACTCATCGATCAAATTTGACTGACCATACATGGTGACGCTGTCTGGTTCGAAATTATTGTAAAGCAGCAGCTTTCCCTGTCCGGCCTGAGCCGTTTGGGACCCATAGGTCACTCCCATACCGCCATTGCGTGGCATGACAATCGAAAGATACTCTGCGGTATCGCGCGTCGGTTCAATATCAAACTGGAACTCGTCTTGATGATAACCGCTGAGCAAGACGGCGTTGTCATGTGCAAAAAGATCTATCCCCCAATGGAAGTCCCGGGTGTGTCCGATGGGCGCAGCACTAAATGCACCGAATGCGCCACCGAGGGTTTCGATCATATTGTCGAAGGTGGAACCGCGATATCGAAATGAGAATTGAGGCGCTTTATCTTCCGACATGGCGTTCCAAACATCGATCTAAGAATATCCGCTACCAAGGCTCTGGTCGCTCAGCCATCAACCAAGTGACTTTACTCTCAAAAAAGAACTCGTTGAGAAATAGCCGATAAAGCATTGGTGGCTTTGCGAACGGCGGGTATCACCTCGGTAGCCAGAAGCTCTATCGCATTGGCGACTTTTGCAAAGGGCAAGCCGCCTATATCGATCTGTGCCATAAAACGATCATGGCGGAACATCTCGTATTCATAGAGAATCTTATCAATGATCTCCTGCGGACTACCGACGAAGAGGGCACCTTTGGGACTGGCAAGGCGCTCGTAGTCCGCGCGCGAGACTTTCCACCCATTGTCGCCGTTTGGCAGATTATGGCCGATGTAGCTTGCATAGTGCGGATAGAATTCGTCACGCGCACGCTGACTGTCTTTCTGGATATGCAGATGACTGGATATGCCGACTTTGATCCCAGCCGGATCATGACCGGCATCGCGGAAGCTGCGGCGGTAAAGATCGATGAACGGACGGAAACGCGCCGGCTCCCCACCGATATTGGCAAGGTTGAGCGGCACGCCCGTCTTGCCCGCCCGCACGGCGCTGTCGGGTGTCCCGCCGGCGCCGACCCAGATCGGAGGACGGTCGGCATAGGGTCGCGGAGCGATCTCGGCCCCGTCAAGCGCGGAGCGAAACCGCCCGCGCCACGTCACCTCGTCGCTGGCAGCGATCTTCAGTAGTAGTGCAAGCTTTTCCTCGTAGAGCGCGTCGTAATCGCTGAGATCGTAGCCAAACAGCGGAAAGGACTCGATGAATGCGCCGCGTCCGACGGTCAGTTCGCCGCGGCCAGCGGAGAGCAGGTCGATCGTTGCCAATTCTTCGAAAATGCGCACCGGATCGGATGACGATAAAATGGTAACGGCTGTGGTGATGCGAATATTCTTGGTCACCGCGGCAATCGCGCCCATTATGGCCACGGGCACCGAGATCGTGTAGTCGAGGCGATGGTGCTCGCCAATGCCGAAAACACTCAAACCCGCCTGATCCGCAAGCTTTGCTGCCTCGATGATCTCCGATAGGCGACGGCTGGACGCTTCAGGGCCGCGGGTCCCGAGCGGAAGATCACCGAACGTGTAAAGACCAATCTCCACGACCGTTGTCTCTTTTCTACTTTGCCATGGCTGAGGCCAGGAACGTGACGGCATGCGCCGCACCGTCCGCCGAAATTGTGTGGCCAAGTCCGGGCATAAGCAAGGTTTCCACCTTTACGCCTTGCTGCTGCAGCACCGCGGCGGCCTTGGTTGTCTCCGCTGCCGGGATCACCGGGTCGGCACTGCCGTGCACGAGCAGAACCGGCGCCGAGACGGCGGCCTGAAGCGGCAGCGGCGAGGCAAGACGGCCGGAGAAGCCGACGATGGCGCCGACTGGCCAACGTCCCGAGGCAATCGCGTCGAGCGCCATGATCGTGCCTTGCGAAAACCCGACAAAAGCGACGCGATCGAGCCGATCGGAAAACCCGTTCTCTTCTATGATCCCCGAGATCGTTGCGTCGAAGGCGGTGCGGGCCTCCTTGATGCGCATGCTGCGATTGTCTTCGGTGACGCCGGCGACGCTGAACCACTGATACCCTGAGCCGAAGCTCGAGCGGCTGGGTGCGTTCGGTGAGACGAAGATCGCGCCCGGCAGGCTGTCCTTCCAGGTTTTGGCAAGCGGCGCGAGGTCGTTGCCGCTGGAGCCGACACCATGAAGCATGATAACAAGCATACTGGCTGTGAGTCCCGACATCGGTGTTTCCTTTATGAGATTGTAAAGGGCAACTGTGGGCCGACGGGAACGATCCCGGTCGGATTGAGCGCCTTAATGGAATAGTAGCCGCGTTTGATGTGATCGATATTCACCGTTCCGCGGATGCCGGGTACTGACAGTATCCGGTCGAGATAGCGGCTGAGGTGGGGATAATCGGCGAGCCGGCGCAAATTGCATTTGAACAGGC
>Ga0307510_10003966_pt1 | contig 17345 bp, 16 predicted proteins | sample 12_EM_MG_FD_207224 | JGI IMG/M metagenome (GOLD analysis project Ga0307510, IMG submission 207224) | Populus trichocarpa ectomycorrhiza microbial communities from riparian zone in the Pacific Northwest, United States - 12_EM | ecosystem: Host-associated > Plants > Roots > Unclassified | place...
CGTCCTTGGGCTGGCGCGGGCGCATGATGTGCGCCTCGGCATCGGCCAGGCTGTAAGGCCATGGCACCTTGGACAGGTTGCGGGTCACGCTCTCATGGCCGATCGCCGCCGCCAGTTGCGGGGCGTCTTCCGGCCATGCCGGCCGCAGCGTCAATCTCGCGGTACGCGCGAACATATCTACTCTCCTCAACGCTTTCCCATGCCGCTGGCACGCCGACATGACGTGTTCGCGACAATGGGGTGGGGAGGGAGCAAAGAAAAAGGGAGCCGGTGCGACCCGCTCCCTTTTTGCGGTTTCCTGTTGGAAACCCGGGTCGCCCTGGTGGGCAACCCGAACGGTTACCCGATTATTCGGCCGCGATGGCCGGCATGTCTACCGAGCAGAACTTTCGGCCGAGCTTGCCTTCGTGGAACGCCACGCGGCCTTCGATCAGCGCGAACAGCGTATGGTCCTTGCCGATGCCGACATTGCGGCCCGGATAGAACTTGGTCCCGCGCTGACGCACGAGAATGTTGCCCGCGAGCACGGCTTCGCCACCGAACTTCTTCACGCCAAGGCGCCGACCGGCCGAATCACGACCGTTACGCGACGAACCGCCTGCTTTCTTATGTGCCATCTCGACTCTTCCTCGAACTTACGCTTCGGCGGCCGCGGGGGCGTCGCCCTCGGTGGCCTTGGGCTTGCTCGCCTTTGCCTTCTTCTCCTGAGCACCGATCGCGGTGATCTTCAGGATCGTGTGCAGCTGGCGATGCCCGTTACGACGACGATAATTGTGACGACGGCGCTTCTTGAAGATGATGACCTTGTCACCCTTCGCCTGCGCGATGATCTCGGCGGCGACCGTGAGGCCCTCGACCGACTTCAATTCCGAACCCTCGCCCGCAAGCAGCACGTCGCCGAGCGTGATCGACGCCCCGGCTTCGCCCTCGATCTTGTCGATGACGATCTTGTCTCCAGCGGCAACGCGATATTGCTTGCCGCCCGTGCGCACGATTGCGAACATGGCCCTCATCACTTTCCAAATGCATATGCCCGCCCGGGCAGGCCCGGCGGGAGAAGGGGGGTCGCTAAGGGCGGCGACCGATTCTGTCAACCGCAAAGGCGCTGGCCAGGGTTGTTGTTCTACAGCAACAGCGCGGAATTATATGGCCGCTTCGAACATATCGCTATTGTGACAGTTTGATGAAGGCATAGACTCACCTTCAACGCCGGGCAGGGGATGCCCGTGTATCTGGAGGGGATCGCTATGTCTCGTATTCGCCTGCTCGCGCTTTGCGCCACCGCGTCGACCATTGCGCTGGCGCTGCCCGCCGCCGCCCAGACCGCCCCGGCTCCCGCCGCCGCGCCGGAACCGGATGAGTCCAACACCGTGATCGTCACCGGCACCCGCGCTGTTAATCGCACGGTTGCCGATAGCGCGGTGCCGATCGACGTCATTTCGTCCGATGCGCTGTCCGCTTCGGGCCTGGGCGAGACCAACAAGATCCTCAATCAGCTCGTGCCGTCGTTTAACTTCCCCCAGCCGTCGATCACCGACGGTACCGACGTGATTCGTCCCGCGTCATTGCGCGGCCTGTCGCCCGACCAGACCTTGGTGCTGGTCAACGGCAAGCGCCGCCATGTCAGCGCGCTGATCAACATCAACGGTTCGGTCGGCCGCGGTTCGGCCGCGGTCGATCTCAACACCATCCCGGCACTCGCCATCGACCGTATCGAGGTGCTGCGCGACGGCGCTTCGTCGCAATATGGCTCGGACGCGATCGCCGGTGTGATCAACATCCAGCTCAAGAAAGCCAATCACGGCGGCAAGGCCCAGGTCAGTTACGGCAAGTACATCACCACCGAACAGGATGTCGCCAACGTCACCGGCCTTGTGCTGACCGGGGGCGCGCCGACGCTCGACCCGGCCGACGCCGCCGGAGCCCTTCCGTCACGCATCCTCGCCGCCAACGTCAGCGGCGAGAAAAAGGCGCGCGACGGCGACCTGTGGACCTTCGGCATGAATGTCGGCGTGCCGATCGGCCCGGGCTTCATCAACATCACCGGCGAATATCGCGACCGCGACAACACCAACCGCGCCGGATACGACCTGCGGCCCAATTACATCCGCCCGACCAGCACCACGTTCGATCCGCGTGAGGCCACCTTCAACCGCCAGAATTTCCAGTTCGGCGATCCGCACACCGAGGATTGGAACGTGTTCGTCAATTCGGGCATGCCGATCGGCGATTATCAGCTCTACGCCTTCGGCTCCTATTCGCGGCGCGACGGCCTGTCGGCAGCGAACTGGCGCCAGTCATCCTCGGCCAACAATCGCGACTTCTCCGGGCTGGCGCCCGGCGACACGCCCGGCAACGGCAATTTCGTGCCACTGCGGCCCGACGGCTTCCTGCCGTTCATCGGCTCCAAGCTGACCGACTATTCGATCGCGGTCGGGATCAAGGGGCAGACCGCCGGCTGGAACACCGATTTGTCGGTGGTCTATGGCCACAACCAGTTCGATTATCGCACCGAGAACAGCCTCAACACCTCCTATGGCCCGGCCAGCAAGAACTCGTTCGATTCGGGCGGCCTCGCTTTTGGCCAGCTGACCGGCAATCTCGACGTGTCGCGGGAAGTCGAGGTCGGCTTCGCCAAGCCGCTGACCATCGCGTTCGGCGCCGAATATCGCCACGAGAATTTCAAGATTCGCCCGGGCGAGACGGCGTCCTTTGCTGCGGGTCCCTATTTCGTGCCGTCGCAGGCCACCACAGCGGCGAACTGCACCACGCTGCAGGGCGTCTACACCGTCGCAACTGGCGTTTGCAGCTTCCCGGGCCGCGCGGCTTTGGTCGGCGCCCAGGGCTTCCCGGGTTTCCCGACCTCGGCCAGGACCGACGCCAGCCGCCACAGCTGGGCCGCTTATGGTGAGCTCGACACCGATCTGTTCAACAACTTCACCGTGACGCTGGCCGGCCGCTACGAGCATTTCTCGGATTTCGGCAGCACCTGGAACGGCAAGTTCGCCGCCCGTTATGAAGTCGCACCGGGCTATGCGATCCGCGGCTCGATCTCGAATGGCTTCCGCGCCCCCTCGCTGCATCAGCAGTTCTTCACCACCACCTCGACCAACTTCATCAACGGCCTGCCGGTCGATATCTCCACCTTGCCGGTGTCGAATGCGGTTGCATTGGCGCTCGGCTCCAAGCCGCTCAAGCCGGAGAAATCGCTCAACATCTCGGCCGGCGCTACCGCCAACCCGTTCCGTGGCTTCAGCCTGACCGCCGATTATTACCATATCAAGATCACCGACCGGATCGTGCTGTCGGAGAATCTCGGCGCCGCCGGCAGCGGGACCGCGGCGGTCAATGCCGCAGTCAAGGCGGTGCTCGACGCAAACGGCTTCCAGTCGGTTGGCGCGGCGCGCTTCTTCATCAACGGCCTCGACACCACCACCGAGGGTGTCGATATCGTCGGCAGCTACCGCTTCAACACCGGTGGTCTGGGAAAATGGACGCTGACCGCGGCGCTCAACGTCAACCGCAACAAGATCGACAAGCGCCTCAACGCGCTCGGGCCGCTCGCCACCATCCCCGGCCTCGTCCTGTTCGGGCGGGTCGAGGGCATCCGCTTCACCGATGGCCAGCCCAAGGACAAGCTGGTGCTCAGCGCCGACGGCACCTTTGGCGATTTCGGTATCAACATGCGCAGCACGCGTTACGGCAAGGTCACCTCGCCCGGTGCCACTACGCCGATTTCGGACCCGACCAGTCTGACGTTGCTCGGCCCCGACGACGTTACGTTGCAACCCAAATGGATCAGCGATCTCGAAATCCGCTACACCTTCAAGAACCATGCGACCTTCGCGATCGGCGCCGACAATCTGTTCGACGTCTATCCGACCCGTCTGCCGACCGGGGCTCGCCCGGCCGCGATTGGCGGACAATATCCGATCGCCAATTATTATCTGCCGTACAGCAGCTTCTCGCCGTTCGGGTTCAACGGCCGGTTCATCTATTTCCGCTTCACCGCCAGCTTCTAAGCGGCGCCGGTCACGACTGTCGGGAAAAGGGGGCCAGGTGCCCCCTTTTCTTTGCCCGGAAACGACCCGTACCGTTGCCTTTGCGCAACGGTTTCGCACCGCAGACCACCTTCATGAAGTTTATGTTGCATTGCGGCAAGGAATATGGCGGAATTCGAATCGCACGGTCAGCAGCGACATAGCTCAAGACAAACGTGTCGCTGTGGTGGTGTATTGCACCGCGCGTTATCCGATGTGAACTGGCAGCACCGGCCGGCTGAATAATGGTGTACAACAGGAGAGTTAGTTTTTTCAGCGTTCACTGGCCTTGCCAGCGGAGCTTAAGATCTCGCGCGCCAATTTGGCGGAATCATCTTTTTCTTAAAAGGCGTTACTTGGTAATTTGAGCATATAATCACGATATCGGGGAGCGGATCCTGAGAGCCACCTTTTCAAGATGGGGGACTCAGCATGCATCGACACTCAATCTCCGTACTCGCGCTCGCCGTCGCGAGCCTTGCCGCTGCGCCGGCCTTTGCCAGCGACCCGCCAGAAGCGGCGCCTGCACCCGCCGCAGCCCCCGACCCGACGGCTGACGCGGCCCCCGACACGGTTCCGAATGATGTGATCGTTACCGGCACCCGCACGACCGGCATGAAAGCCGCGGACAGCCCGGCGCCGATCCAGATTCTGGCCAGTGACGCGCTCAAGCGGACCGGCTCGCCGGACCTGATCCAGAGCCTCTCGCAGAACCTGCCGTCGGTCCAGGCGCAGGCCTTTGGCAGCGATCTCCAGGCGCACAATTTACAACTCAAGCTGCGCGGGCTCAGCCCGAATCACACCCTCATCCTGGTGAACGGCAAGCGCCGGCATGGTACGGCGAATGTCTCGGTTGCCGGCGGCCCCTATGGCGGCAGCGCGGCGCCGGACATTAGCTTCATTCTGCCCGACTCGATCGATCACGTGGAAGTGCTGCAGGACGGCGCCGCGGCACAATATGGCACCGACGCGATCGCGGGTGTCATCAACTTCATCCAGAAAAAGGCTGATCATGGCGGGTCGATCAATCTTACCGGCGGCAAATATTTCGATGAAGGGGGCAAATCCTACACCATAGGCGGCAATATCGGGCTCGCGCCATTCGATGGCGCCTATTTGAACATCACCGCTGAAAAGAAGTTCAAGGACTACAGCTTCCGCGGCGACATCAACCCGCAATCGGTGGCGCTTCTCGCGACATATCCGGCGATCGCGAATCTGCCTGGCTATCCTTATACAAACCGGATCGAGGGCGATCCGCGGATCGACCAGACCTCGGTGATGTACAATGCCGGTTATGAGTTCGGCGATTTCGAACTCTACAGCTTCGGCAGTTACGGGCACAAGGTTGCGCGCGCCTATGAAAATACGCGCCCGCCGACCACCGTCGTTTCGTCTACCGGCGTGCCATATTATGCCGCCGGCTTCCAGCCGCAGGAGGTCGTGCGTGAGACCGACTATTCGATCACCGGCGGATTCAAGGGCGCGTTCGGCGATACGACATTCGACCTCGCGTCCACCTATGGCCGTGATTTCGTGGGCGTTTACGTGGAGAATTCCGCGAATGCCCAACTCTACAAGGCGACCGGCTTTACGCCGACCAATTTCCATGATGGCGATTTCATCGCCAGCCAGTGGAGCAATACGCTCGATCTGACCCATCCTTTCGAGATCGGTCTGGCGGGGCCGCTGAACGTGGCCGGCGGTCTCGAGTTTCGGCATGAGACCTACCAGATCGTCTCGGGCGATCCGGCGTCCTATTATGGCGGCGGCGCCCAGTCGTTCTTTGGCTACAGCCCCAACGATGCCAGTTCGCATTCGCGTAACAACTTCTCGCAATATCTCGATCTCAGCGTGAAGCCGATCGATCAGTGGCTGATCGACGGGGCGGTGCGCCACGAGCATTACAGCGACTTTGGCAACACCACCGTCTTCAAGCTGACCACGCGATTCGATCTGTCAGAGGCGATTGCGATTCGCGGCACCGTATCGACCGGATTTCGCGCGCCGACGCTCGCTGAGGGCTTCTATTCCGGCATCAATGTCGGCCCGAGCTCGGTCAGTGGCGTGCTTCCGCCGAACTCGGTGGGGGCAGCGGCGCTCGGATTTGGCGGTCTCAAGCCGGAAAAATCGACGAACTTCAGTTTCGGCTTCGTCGTCAATCCCGCCCCGCGTCTGACCTTCACGCTGGACGGTTACTGGATCGAAATCCGCGACCGAATCGTAACGTCGAGCACCTTTTACGGCTTTAACGGTACATATTGCCCGTCAGGAAATGTCGCTGCCGGCTGCAAGACGACGTTCAGTGCCGACGATTATGCCATCAACAACCAGGCGGTGGTTTACAATGCGGTCGCCGCCGCGTTGGGCGGTAGCATTCCGAGTTATGTCACCCTCAACGATGCGGGAACGCGCAACACCGACGGCTCGGTTTCGGTGCAGGCCTTCGTCAATGGCGTCAAGATGCGGACGCGTGGCATTGACTTCGTGGCGAGCTACTCAAGCAATTTCGATAGCCTGGGCCATGTCGACTGGTCGCTCACGGCAAACTTCAACGAGAACAAGGTACTGTCGGTCAACCCGCTTCCGGCGGCGCTCTACACCAGCACGATCAGCCCGACCAAGACCGCGCTAATCGACCGCTACTCTGTCGCTCAACTCGAAAACAGCACACCAAAACTCCGCGTGACGGCGAGCGCATTTTGGGAATTGGGCAATTTCAGTCTCAACCTGCGTGAGAGCTTCTATTCGCAGACGAAAAACTTGACCACAGACTCCACCGGTGCCGACTATTATGTCAAAATTGCCCCCTCGTTCATCACCGATCTCGAACTAGGCTACCAGATCCTGAAGCCAGTCAAGATCTCGATCGGGGCGAACAATCTGACCAACCACTACCCGACCCAAACGTCCTACGATAGAATTCGCGGGGCACAGCTTGCCGCTAAATCCAGAACCTATTCGTCGAACCTCTACCCGAGCTTTTCGCCGTTCGGGATCAATGGTGGCTATTATTACGCGCGACTGAGCCTGAAATGGTGATTGCGCTGGTGTGACAAGGGGCGGGCGTGCTGGGATGCATGCCCGCCCTCCAGCCCCACGGCACAAAAGCGCTGATCCGCAGATGACCAGCCGGTGACACGGGCGATCGGCCAGGCAATCAAATGATCGCTTATCCCGATTGCCCTGCGCCGTCTGCCGATGGCGGTACTCTTCTGGTTCCTTGCGCGCCGTCGTGGCGAAGGCGCAATCAGTGCCGGTGTTCGCGCCGCAACTGATACCGTCCATCGGTGAAATCGTTGAACAGGCCCGAGATCGCCGGATGGTCGATCGGCTCGTCGCTCTCGTCCGGGACCAGGTTCTGCTGGCTGACATAGGCGACGTAGCTCGACTCCATATTCTCGGCTAGCAGATGGTAGAAGGGCTGGTCCTTGGCCGGGCGAATCCCTTCGGGAATCGCCTCATACCATTCCTCACTGTTGGCGAAGATCGGGTCGACGTCGAAAATCACCCCGCGAAAGTCGAACATGCGATGGCGCACGACGTCGCCGATCGCGAAGCGCGCATGCGATACCGGCGGCATCGGCACGGTCGAATCGGTCGGCAGGGAAGGGATGTGACTGCGGGGCATGATCATAACTTAATGACTGTTTTGCGTCGCACAACCCGCATCCATGGCCGCATGCTGCGGACAGCGCTTGTCTGCACTGAACCTTTGCGTTAGAGGCCCGCGCTCATTCGACCCGCTCCCGCCGTCGCCCTGACGCGGGATGCTGCAAAACCCCCTCGCGGAGAGGTGCCAGAGTGGTCGATTGGGACGGTCTCGAAAACCGTTGTGCCGCAAGGTACCGTGGGTTCGAATCCCACCCTCTCCGCCATGGGGCCCTCCACAGGGGTCCATATTGGGTCACTGATCTCGACTTTTTTGCCCTGAATACCGAAGCTTAGCCGATCGGCTCGGCCTCGGCCGTCCATACCCGTCTATGCCCATCCAGCGATTTGGAGGGCGGAAAACGAGGTATCGCCGGTCGAAAAACGAGGTATCTCAGGAGGCCGAGCCATGCTCACTGATGCAAAGGTCCGCAACGCCAAGCCGCGGGCGAAATCCTATAAGCTTTTCGACACCAATCGTCTCTTCCTGCTTGTCGCGCCCGGTGGCGGCAAACTCTGGCGCTGGAACTATACCTTCGACGGCAAGCACAGGACTATGGCGTTCGGTGCCTATCCGCTTTTCTGTCTGGCCGATGCGCGCGCCAAGCGCGACGACGCCTACACCCTCCTATGTGAGGGGCGCGATCCGATCGTCGCGAAGAAGCTCAGGATAGAAGCCAATCTCGAGGCATCGCGCCAGACCTTCGAGCGCGTGGCGCGAGAGTGGCATGCAAACGTCAAACCGCAATGGGCAAAGAGGCATGCAAATGATGTCATGCGCAGCCTGGAACGCGATGTCTTTCCCGCTATCGGCGATCTGCCGATCGCCCAACTCACGCCGCCCCTCATCCTGGCGGCGCTGCGCGAGATTGAGGCGCGGGGCTCCATCGAGACGGCCAAGCGCGTCCTGCAGCGGATATCCTGCGTCTTTGGGTTCGCGATCGCCGAAGGTAAGGTGAACACCGATCCATCCGAGCGGCTCGCCGAAGCGCTCAAGCCCTTGCGGCGGGGGCGGCAGCCGGCCATTACCGACCTTGCACCGCTCAGGGTTATGATCCGCACGGCCGAAGGGGATGATGCGCGGCCCGTCACGCGGCTCGCCCTTCGCTTCCTTGCCCTGACCGCGGTCCGGCCGAACGAATTGCGCGGCGCGCGGTGGGACGAGTTCGAGGACCTCAATGATCCCTTGCCGCTGTGGCGGATTCCCGCAGCCCGCATGAAGGGCGATCTCGATCGCAAGGAAGAGCGTGACGGCGATCATCTCGTGCCGCTCACACCGCAAGCGATCGCGGTCCTGAGGGCATTGTGGCCACTCACGGGCGACGGTGCGCTGACTTTTCCCAGTGCACGGCACCTGCATCAGCCGATGAGCGAGAATGCGCTCGGCTATCTGCTCAACCGTGCCGGCTATCACGGGCATCACGTCCCGCACGGGTTCCGCGCGGCTTTCTCGACGATCATGAACGAATGGGCTGAACGCCACGGAAAGGAGGGTGACCGGGCGATTATCGATCTGATGTTGGCGCATGTTCCGAAGGCGAAGGTTGAAGGTGCCTACAATCGTGCAGCCTACATGCCGCGGCGGCGCGAACTCGCCGGGATTTGGGCAGGCATGTTATGTGACGGCCTGCCTGATCCATTCGTGCTGGTGCAGCGGCCGACCCTGTCCATTACGGCGACCCGATCACGACGGTTCAAGCCGATGCCGCTCGGCGTCGAGTTCCGGTTTCCGGTCCGACGCCGGGCGGGTTCGTTGACAGCAACGGTCGAATCATCAGGTTGAAGTTTACTAGAAAGTGAGTCGGGGAACTCCGTCGGTCGCGCCGGCGATAACGGTGCCCCGTTGGGCGTTGCCAGTGTGGTCAGGACGCGGACGCACTGATTGGCTTGGTCCTTGACCAGCGATTTGGCGGCCGTGGCGTGCACATTGCTGACCTGGGCCTGGGCGGACAGGGCGACGAGCGCGCAGGTCAGCGCACCGGCGGCGCTGCCGAGAAAAGGTGTCGCCTGGCGCGAGTAGCGGTCGAATGGGTTGGGGGCCATGAGATACTCCGGGAGAAGGGGGTGAAGGTTCGGACAGGCAATGGGATGGGTCGGGGCACCTCCTCGCTTCTGGGTGGAGGGACGGCGGCTCAGCCGCCGATGCGCAGGCGGGCGATATCCTGCAGGCCCGCGCCATCGCGGCGGACTCCGCTGTCGGTTGTGGCCGGCCGCCACAGCGGGACGATCGCGCTGCGGGCGATGCCGCGCGACACCAGCGCTGCGGCGAGCGCTGCGATGCGCCGATCGGTCAGCTCATCGCGCTTGGCGGGATCGGGAGGCTCGGTGTCGCGCGCAACGATCATCACGTCGCCTCCTTCCAGCGACTCCGGTTTCCACCAGCGCGATGGAAGTCGTGCAAAAGGCCGGTCATTGCCGGCGAGCACGGGATCAGGCGGGACGATGGCCGAGAGCCGGACCAAGCTCAATTCTAAGCCTGTCGACGAGATGTTGGACTTTGGGCAGGAGGTGGCGACGTTGAGGATAGACGGCCCAGATCGGTTCATCTTTGGGACGATACGTCTCCAGCAAGGATTCCAGAGAGCCATCCGCAAGCCGGGGCAGCACGTAGAATTCCGGAAGCTGGCAAATACCCATGCCGAGGAGCGCAGCCTCGAGTACGGCGTCGCCGCTGTTGCAACGCCACCTGCCATTCGGCCGGAATGGACGGTTTGAGCCGTCAATCTCGAACTGCCAGGTTGACGCGGCACCCATCAGGCATTCGAAATGCGCCAAATCGTCCACGGCCTGGGGACGACCAGCCCGTTCAAGATAGTCGGGTGACGCGCAAAGATACAGGCGGCGCGATGCGATGCGGGTTGCAATTAACCGCGAGTCGGCAAGGTTACCCGTTCGGACTGCCAAGTCGAAACCCTCGGCTACCAGATCGATGATTCGGTTGCTGAGTTCAAGATTCACACTGAGTTTGGGATATTGCCTTGTCATGCGAGCGACGATCGGCGCGACAAAGCGTGAGCCGAGTGCGGTAGAGCATGTGAGCCGCAGTTCACCTTGGGGCTCGCCGCCGCCTGCGACCAGATCGAGCGCTTCGTCCCGTTGCCGTATGAGTTCACGGCACCTTTGCCCCAGAGCGCGACCCGTATCGGTCAGCGCAACCTTGCGCGTCGTCCGATAGAAGAGCTGCGCCTCAAGCCTCCCTTCAAGCCGCGCGATCGCCCGACTGACCTGCGAGGTAGATGCTCCCAAACTCTCGGCACCGCCGGCAAAACTGCCCATCGTGGCAACAGCGACGAACTCGTCGATTCCATCCCATTTCTGGTACATTCAATTATCCCTTAAATGCAACAATGAATTGCTCAGGTAGATGTTTATCGCGTCAGCCGACAGGGGGTATGGAAAAGCTCCATATTGGAGTCTCGAATGAAAACCCGTGCAGCCGTAGCGTTCGAAGCGAAGAAGCCGCTCGAGATCGTCGAGCTCGATCTGGAAGGGCCCAAGGCGGGCGAGGTGCTGGTCGAGATCATGGCAACGGGCATCTGCCATACCGACGCGTACACGCTGGACGGGCTGGACAGCGAGGGGCTGTTCCCCTCGGTGCTCGGCCATGAGGGTGCGGGTATCGTGCGCGAGGTCGGGTCGGGCGTGACCTCGGTCAAGCCGGGCGACCATGTCATCCCGCTCTACACGCCCGAATGCCGCCAGTGTAAGTCGTGCCTATCAGGCAAGACCAACCTGTGCACCGCGATCCGAGCGACACAGGGCAAGGGCGTTATGCCCGATGGCACCAGCCGCTTCAGCTACAAGGGCCAGACCATCTTCCATTATATGGGCTGCTCGACCTTTTCGAACTTCACCGTGCTGCCCGAGATCGCGGTGGCAAAGATTCGCGAGGACGCGCCGTTCCAGACCAGCTGTTATATCGGCTGCGGCGTGACGACCGGGGTCGGCGCGGTGGTCAACACCGCCAAGGTGCAGGTCGGTGACAATGTCATCGTGTTCGGGCTGGGCGGGATCGGGCTCAACGTGCTGCAGGGCGCGCAGATGGCGGGCGCCGGCATGATCATCGGCGTCGACATCAACCCCGATCGTGAGGAATGGGGCCGCAAGTTCGGTATGACCCACTTCGTCAACCCAAAGGATGTCGACGGTGATATCGTCGCCCATCTTGTCGCGCTGACCGATGGCGGGGCGGACTATACCTTCGACTGCACCGGCAACACGACCGTGATGCGCCAGGCGCTGGAGGCGTGCCACCGCGGCTGGGGCACCTCGATCATCATCGGCGTGGCGGAAGCGGGCAAGGAGATCAGCACGCGGCCGTTCCAGCTGGTCACCGGGCGCAACTGGCGCGGCATCGCGTTCGGCGGCGCACGCGGGCGCACCGACGTGCCCAAGATCGTCGACTGGTACATGCAGGGCAAGATCCAGATCGACCCGATGATCACCCACGTCCTGACGCTCGACGAGATCAACAAGGGCTTCGACCTGATGCATGCCGGCGAGAGCATCCGCAGCGTCGTGGTCTATTGAAGCCGCCGTGAGGATAGTCCCGTGACCCTACATGCCCATCGGTCGTCCTCGGCGACCCTCTCCTATGCGGGCCGTGCCAGCACGTCGACGATGGTCCGCGTCGACGGCGTTTCCATTGAACGCATGACGCGGGCGCTTTCCGCGCAGACCGACGCAGGCCTGATGCAGACGTTCGGGATCAGCCTGAACACCTGGAACAAGCTGAAGAAAGGCGAACCGATCCGCCAATCGGTCGCCACCCGCCTGATCGAGCGACTCGATCGAATGACACTATGAGCAGCAGGAGAGACAAAATGGACGCCTTCACGCACATCACTGTCGGCACGAACGATCTCGAACGGTCCCGGGCTTTTTATGACGCTGTCCTCGCGGCACTGGGTTGGACCCGTGTGGCCGACCTGGGCGACAACGGTTCCATCTGGGGAGAAGGACAACCATCCTTCTTTGCGCTCAAGCCCGCCAACGGTGAGCCAGCCACGATCGGCAACGGCGTGACCGTCAGCTTCAGCGCCCCGAACCGGGAGGCGGTCAGAGCCTTTCATTCTGCTGCGCTTGCGCTCGGCTCTCCCGACGAAGGCGCAGTCGGCACGCGCGATTGGGCTCCCCATGCGTTTGCCGCCTATACGCGCGATCCCGATGGCAACAAGCTGGCCGTGTATAGCTTTACGCCGGCATGAGCGGCTGTTGATGCCTTTCGAGACTATCTCGACCGCCAGGGCGCATGGTGGAGTCCAGGGTGTTTACCGGCATGGCTCTCGCACCAACGGTACCGAGATGACCTTCTCCGTCTTCGTGCCGGCACACGAGCCCGGCGCGAAGCTGCCGGTCATTTGGTATCTGTCGGGGCTGACCTGCACCCATGCCAATGTGACGGAGAAGGGGGAGTTTCGGCGCGCCTGCGCTGAACACGGTCTCATCTTCGTCGCACCTGACACTTCGCCAAGGGGCGAGGGTGTTCCCGACGATGAAGCAGGCGCCTATGATTTCGGCCTTGGCGCCGGCTTTTATGTCGACGCGACTCAGGTACCGTTTGCATCCCATTACCGGATGTGGAGCTATGTCACCGAGGAGTTGCCGGGTCTGATCGCCGCCCATTTTCAGGCGGACATGGATCGCCAGTCGATCATGGGGCATTCGATGGGCGGACATGGTGCCCTGACGATCGGCTTGACCTTTCCGGAGCGCTATAAGGCCGTTTCTGCTTTTTCGCCCATCGTGGCACCGTCGCAGGTGCCATGGGGAAGAAAGGCGCTGGCCGGCTATCTCGGCGCTGATCCTTCGATGTGGCGCGCCCATGACGCAGTCGCCTTGATCGAAGATGGTGCACGCTTGCCGGCGATATTGGTGGACCAGGGCGAGGCTGATCACTTTCTTGTCGAGCAGTTGAAGCCGTCGCTTCTTGCGCGCGCGTGCAACGATGCCGGGATCGACCTGACCCTCGGGCTGCGGGCCGGCTATGATCACAGCTACTATTTCATTTCCACTTTCATGAGCGATCATCTGCAGTGGCATGCCGCGCGGCTGGTTGGATAACATAGGGACAAGAGGACATGCCTAAACTCGTTGTCGTAACGCGGAAGGGAGAGGAAAAGACAGTCGAAGGCGAAGCGGGACTGTCGGTCATGGAGACGATCCGGGACGCCGGGTTTGACGAACTGCTGGCGCTTTGCGGTGGCTGTTGTTCCTGCGCGACGTGCCATGTTTACGTCGACGCTGCCTTCGAAGCGTCGTTGCCGGCCATCGGCGATGACGAGAACGATCTGCTCGACAGTTCCGGTCATCGGGCGTCAAATTGAAGATTGTCCTGTCAGCTCCGCTTGGAGGCTGTGCTGGATGGTCTCCGGGTGACGATCGCGCCGGAGGATTAAACATGACGCTCGGGCCGGGCGACCTGCAAATGCTGGCGTCGCATTTGGGCGATGGGGCCCATTTGGGTGGTTCGGACGCCGGCGGGTCAGGAATATTCCATGGACCGATATGACGTGCTTATCGTGGGGGCGGGACATGGCGGTGCGCAGGCGGCCATAGCGCTGCGGCAGCACAAGTTCGCGGGGCGGATCGCCATTGTCGGCGAAGAGCCCGAACTCCCTTATGAGCGGCCACCTCTCTCCAAGGATTATCTCGTGGGTGAGAAGGCATTCGAGCGGATTCTGATCCGACCGCCCTCGTTCTGGCCGGAGCGGGATATCGCGATGTTGACCGGCTGGCGCGTCGCCGCAGTCGATCCACGCAACCATGTGGCTTCGCTCTCCAATGGCGAAGCCATTGGCTATGGTACGATGATCTGGGCCGCCGGTGGGCACCCGCGCCGGCTTGCCTGCCCCGGACATGACCTGATCGGGGTGCACGGCGTTCGCACCCGTGCCGACGCCGACCGGATGATCAGCGAGTTCTGCGCGACGGCGCAGGTGGCGGTGATTGGCGGGGGCTATATCGGGCTGGAGGCCGCGGCGGTCCTCACCAAGCTCGGCAAGCAGGTGACCGTTCTGGAAGCGCTCGACCGGGTACTCGCACGTGTCGCAGGCGAGCCCCTGTCGCGCTTTTTTGAGGCCGAGCACCGTCGTCACGGCGTCGATGTCCGTTTGAGCGCCCGCGTGGAGTGTATCGAGGAGCGAAACGGTCGTGCACGCGGCGTACGGCTTTCAACCGGCGAGGTGGTGCCGGCGCAGATGGTGATCGTGGGCATCGGCATCATTCCGGCGGTCGCGCCGCTCTTGGCAGCGGGCGCGTCCGGCGGAAACGGCGTGGACGTCGATGCGCACTGCCGGACGAGCTTGCCCGACATCTATGCGATCGGCGATTGCGCGGCACATGCCAACGCGTTCGCTGACGGCACGACCATCCGCCTCGAATCGGTCCAGAATGCCAACGATCAGGCGACGATCGTTGCCAAGGCGCTGACAGGTGCACCCGAGGGGTACCATTGTGTGCCGTGGTTCTGGTCCAATCAATTCGACCTGCGGCTACAGACGGTTGGTTTATCGACCGGACATGATCAGGCGATCCTGCGAGGTGATATCGCGAACCGGAGTTTTTCAGTCATTTACACACGGGCGGCGCGGGTGATCGCGATCGATAGCGTCAATGCCACTAGGGACTATGTTCAAGGTCGCGCGCTCGTTCTCGCGGGAGCCGAGCCAGCCCCAGGTCTTCTTGCCGATACAACGCGCGCGTTGAAGGATTTGGCAACCTGATGCCGAACGGGTGAAGGCAGGGGCGTGATATATCCCAGAGCTTTGTCCCAGCCAGGGGCGCCGCAAAAAAAGCGACCGCTGGCGTGATCGCGAACGGATTGACGCGGGCGAGCGGGAGCGCCGGGGCACCGGAGGCCAGTACCGGTGCGGCGAGGACCATCCATCCGGCCTGCCAACCGAACGTACCGGAAGATCAGGACGAGCCGCGCCAGCGGTAAGCAGATCGCTGTAGAGCGGAACCTCGACAATTGGCACGCGCTGCGCGTCGCAGATAAGGTGCGCTTCGGCCACGATGTCCGATTTCAAAACCGGCGAGGTGTTATTTCTCGGCTGCCGTGTCGATAAGGGGGGCGTCAATTCGCGTTAAGCGCTGCGCGACGGAAGAGGTCGCTCAGATATTCGGCCACTGGGGTCAGCGGCAGGTTGGTGCGAGAGACCATGCAGATTGCCGGGGCGGAGATCTGCTCCCTGATCGGGATATGTGTGAGAAGGCCTGATGCTTGCGAGAAGGCGAGCCACTGACGCGGTAGCATCGCGAGTACGTCTGATGAGGCCGCGACCGTTATCATCGACAAGGCGCTTTGAGCGTAGATAGTGATGATAGGATTGGGCAGGCCGTGCTGCTCGAAGAGCGGAAACAGCTCCGCTTCGCTGTTGATCGTAACGGATGTGGCGACCCAGCGCGCGCCCACCAGGTCTTTGAGCGACGTCGCGTGACCCAGCGGGTGATCCCGCCTGCCGAGCACCACGCGCTGATTGTCGAACAGCTTCTCGCTCTGATACTCGCCGCCGAGCTTGTCCTCCGGAAGCGGCCCCACATAGAAGTCGATCGCTCCGCTCCGGATGTCCGCTTCGACAACCGGAAACAGACCCTCGGTTATCCGCAGGCGCACATCGGGGTATTTGCGCTGAAATGGGCCCAACACGCGAGGCAGCATCGACACATGCGGCGCGGTCGACAGCGCGATGGAGACGGTACCGGCGCCAATGCCCTTGAGCTGCTGCACCTCGGCCTGTGCGCGTTCGAGCTCCAGCTGGGCCGCCACGCAGCGCCGGATAAAGGCCTCTCCGATCGGCGTCGCCACCATCCCCCGTGCGCTGCGCTCGAACAACGTGGCACCGAGCTCATGCTCCAGGTCCCGAATGCTCTTGGTGATGGCGGGCTGCGCGATGCCGAGATGGCGCGCTGCTCGTCGTAGCCCGCCAAACCGAGCGACCGTGATGACATGACGGAGCTGGGCGAGTTTCATCGTGATATCTTTTTTGAAGGCACCGGCGGCATTTTGCTATCGTTTTCTATCGGCAAACCTCGGCTAGTCTCAACTGAATGAAGCCGCAAGAGGCCGGCAAGTGTCCGCATAGCGACGCGGTGGCTAGTCGGGCGGGCGCCAGATGCAGTACGCCGGCCTGCCAGTCGGGCGCACCTGCCTGCACTGAAATGACGGAGCAAACATGTGAAGCTGGTTCGATTTGATGATGGAAACGCGGTTCGGATCGGCGTGGTGAAAGGTGAAGGCATCATCGACATTGTCGCGGCGGGGGGGCGCTGGCGGACGATCCGCGAGATCGCGGCTTCGGGTGACGAAGCGCTCGAATCGCTGAGCGCCCTGGTCGAGCACCGCCAGCCGACCAGGCGGCTGGCCGACGTCCGGCTGCTCGCACCGATCGAGCGGCCGGGCAAGTATCTTGCAATCGGGATGAACTACACCAAGCATCTGGAGGAGGCGGACAGACTGGGTGTCGCCCGATCAAGCTATCAGACATGGTTCAACAAGCAGACGACGTGCGTCACGGGGCCATTCGACGCAATCGAGCCGGGGCCGACCGAGAAGCTCGATTACGAGGTCGAACTTGGTGCGGTGATCGGAACGCCGGCGCGACGGGTGGATGAGGCCGACGCGAAAGACCATGTGTTCGGCTATTTCGTCGC
>Ga0307510_10003967_pt1 | contig 17344 bp, 14 predicted proteins | sample 12_EM_MG_FD_207224 | JGI IMG/M metagenome (GOLD analysis project Ga0307510, IMG submission 207224) | Populus trichocarpa ectomycorrhiza microbial communities from riparian zone in the Pacific Northwest, United States - 12_EM | ecosystem: Host-associated > Plants > Roots > Unclassified | place...
AAAAGGAGATCACAACGTGAAACAAGCACCCAAAAAGTGAAAATCTCAGAATCATCGTCTTTTACCCACTTTCCTTCCTAGATTTCAATTGCTTGGCCCACAGCTCAATACTTAGGCACCCACTCACGTGCTGCAAATGTGTGATTTGAACTGTAGTACGAGGCCCACGATTTGCCTGTGTTCAGGCTCGCTCGCTGTTTTATTCACTGCATGCAAGAGGTATTTCCAATCTCGTGGCAGGTTGTATAAGTCATGTTTTTAAGACACTCGGTTGACGCAATGGAACCGCGACTACGTTACTTCCCGATTTCGATCATAGCCTGTCAGTGAGAGAGCTAAATCGAGACACCCATAGCTCGAGTACATAAGTCTGCCCAGGCTTTTCCCATTCACCACTTACCAAACAAGTGCTTTGAACTATGACCAATCGGTCCTGTCGTATATCTGAAATACAGCCGCATTGACCCCACAGGTGCATACTCCTAGTAATAGAACGGGCTTGAGGCACATTTTGTGAACTTGAAAGAAATCATTTTAACCCGGAACTCGAACACATGCTCAAAGGCTCACTAGTGCTCACTCTTCAATAGACACGGTTCTCGGTTATATCAATACATTAGCTTGATTCGGGCCAAAAAATCAAAGTGGATTGGGTTTTCCAAGAACCTCGGTCTTGATGGCGCCTTGCAGCAAAATGGATTGCGCCGAGCACGACATCGTTGATACCAAGGAAATTGGCGACCCGGAAGCCGGGTGAGAATCAGACAATATTACGAACCACCATGAAAGACAAAAGACTTGGTACATCCAATGTTTCCCTTCCTGGCCAGAACACGGGTGCGAATCATTCGTAATCAAGGGAACTCTTGCGTTTTCCCACTCTTACCCTGTTAAAATGGGGAATCCAGCTTGTTTAGAGAAGTATAAGTACAGTATACCTACGTTGACACACCGTCGAGTATTGAACATATTGAACCCCACTGCTACCCGCGGTTGGTCTCCTTGGCCCACGGTGAACTCCACATATCCCCTCCCCAACATCCTTTGTACGAAGTCCAGCTTCTAAAATTCAAGCCTTTGTCGTAGGCGTTACATCCGTTCCATGGCTCGACACGGGGTCGCGTTCCCAAGCTAATCAACGTACTGTCGTGGGGGGCGGGGTTTGTCCGGCATCATAGAGGTACCTGGAATGGCTGATGTGGTCGATTTTGAGTTTGCATAGTTACAGCACTTTGCAGAAGCTTCGGTGGATTCCGGCATGGGCTTCAACATTACATTCAAGACCGAGAGAATGCACGCCATGACGTTATGACTGCTCATATGTGAGATAATCGGAAGGAAACCAAGGGACATTCCTTACCTCAACGCCAATATGGGATTCGCACAAGAGAAAGCTCTTGAAGCCGTTATAGCCTTGATAACGAAAGGCCGGGAAGCGGACATGTTCAGGTAGTGAAAATGTGGCCGATATGAGATGGGAAATGCACATACGGTTATGTGCCATACGACAGACAAAATCAGATGACAACTTATTGCTAACCAACGAAACACCAGCACTTTGATGCGCCAAAGATGCTCTTTGAACTCTTCGAACTCATCACTGGCCTTCTGCATGTGCTGCCACAGGTGAAGGTCATGCGTGGGTAAGACATCCACACTGGGAATAGAGCTATATCGTGAATGGAGGGTATCAAGTGGCGATATGGAGCGGGTATCTGCCTCTTCGTGGGATCTCGTCAATCCTAGGAAGCGTATAAGTGGGCTTTGTTTGGGAGAACAAGCCTCATACCACGAGGGGAAGTAATAGGGGATCTGCTATTTGTATTGCCATCAGGGAACCTTGGGGCTTGAGAGATTTCCTCCTTAGGGCTATTCCGGGGATGGACCGGACCAGTATTCTGAACTCTCTTGAGGGCATGATAATAGGCTGGCTTAACTCTCCTAACTGGCACTGCTATTGAATCAAATTGGTAAAACATTAGGCATTGGATAAAAAGGATAAAGTAAAGGATTAGAAATAGGGAACGCACCGGATTTAATCACCCTCGATGGACCCGTGGTTTCTGAAAAGCTATGGACATCTCTTTTCGCATGTTGGTACATGACCGCATCGAAAGCGAGGAGGAGCGCGCAGTCTTCCCATGGGCGAACTTTATAATTTACCTGTCAAGCAGGTCAAGCCTTGACACGGACATAGTAACAGCGGGGTTCAATCCGAAAGCGCGCGAACGAAATCCTGGGTCAGCAGAGCATTCTCTCGTGGGTTGGAACGCCGGGTCTGTCGGCTCTAAACTATCGAAGCGCACCGATAAGTTGGGGAAATACGCTTCTTGAGTATATTTAGGACCAATTAGATGTCGAGAGCCGTTTTACATTCAAGTTCTTTCCTATGATTAGATCATCACGAAAAGTGCCGAGGCACGGGCAAGCTTGATATCTAAAGAGGTGAGGTCGCAGCCACTGTTGACTATCGCGCTGCAGCCGTTCCCACTATGATGTTAGTACATTTTCCAGTTGAAAGATGCAATAATCCAGCAAATAGGGGTGAGGCATTGGTATTCATCAGAAAGGCCCAGACTACAATATTAATGTCGGACGATTACACGGATTTGAGCCTACCCGAGCCGGTAAACATAGTGAAATGGCATAGTTCAAATGCACGACTGCCAATGAAAGTGTCAACGGCATGTATGTGGCACTCCTGTTGGGTGTCTAGCGCGTGCAATGGAAAATTGGTGGAACCGAAATCGCAACCGAAGAGTCTTTCTCCCGACACGTTGCAGAGAGGGCCAATATCCCGGACATGTACTCCGTGCCGGTGAGCTGTCAAAAAAAAACCCCCGCTCTGATAGAGATAGAGACTTGCTCGCACCCAAGTGGAGGTACACCATCTTGCCATATGGGGGAATAATGGGCCCGAGCGGATTACACCAGGCATGCGCAAGAGAGAGCACGACAGGCATCGGAGGTTTGGTGGATAGGGAATAACATGGGTTTAGGAAGTGCACGTATATAGTGTTAATAGACGTGCCATGTACCACAGACCAGTCCTGGCAGACCCGACAGCGATGCCATCCAGAAGTCACCCTAGAGTCCCTAGACCCTAGTCAAAATTGCGACGCAATTTTGTGCTGCAGCTATCGCCCGATGATGGCAAATAACATGAGTGGAGGAAAATTGTGCCTCCGAGTCATGAGGAACAGAGGACAGAGGTTCCCGGGCCAGTGTTCGAAAGGGGTAGGAAAAAATCGGAAAACACCGCGCGTTTGCCTCGGATGTCACGTGATAGCCAACCGACCTCTAGCCTGAACTGGTTGGTTCACATTTCCTGCTGACAGACATGACCACGTTGCGATCAGGACGGACGACAGGTAAGCTATACTACTGTACTAATGGCCTCAACTTACAACACTCTAGCCGATTCAGGATGTGAAGATTGCCTTGGACGTCCAGAAGGTAGCCAAACGGTTGGCCACACAGCCAGGCACGCCTGGCCGCGGTGGGTAGAACAGTGTCATACGAAAATGGCACTAGGAATACGACAGTTGAAATTTGCACTTTGTGTCAGTACAACAGTTGTATCCCAGGAGAGTTGTTGTATGCCAGCAAGTCGGGGGCAGTGTCGGAGTACCTTGATCCAAATTTGGTGTCTTGATAGCGCCCATCCGTGGTCCGTGGAATTCCAGAGGTAAACACGAACGGACTTTTTTATGGAAAAATAGCGTCCTAGGTTTCTAGAATCCACTTCCCGGGTCAGTGCTACACATCTCCCGTTTACGACCGCCACGAGGCATCATGAGGGCATAACCGAAGGCTTCTATATACTGGTAACCTGTTGTCTGATTGTCTCAGAGCGAAGTCTCAACAACCTTGTGCTGTTTTTCGAATACCTTGTATTCGTAAAAGGGTTGGCAAAGATGTGTTCCAGCACACCGAGGAAGTCTCTATATGTCGCATAACTCGCGTTGCTATATTGGTCATGGTGGGGTCTACTAGTAGTTGGTCATCAAAGCAGACCGACGATGACGGGTTGGGGAGAAAAGGATCACAAGCTATCACAAAAGTGAAACCACAAGTGGAACAATGGAATTTAGAGAAAAAGAGGGTGGGTGGAAAGGTTATACAACGAGAAGCGTATTTCGAAATGAGGTCCTCACAAACGACAAACCCAATCATTCTATTTGTCTTGCCTCATCAGGAACTTCCTCTCAAAGTTCCATTTTCAGAGTTTTCACCATCAAGTACGGGTCCTTGAGTCGAGATCTCAGTAAGATGACGAAAGGTGCGCCTGTAGTCACGGCTGCCCGGGCCATCGAGTGGGTATCGCCCGCGGAGAATTGGTTGCTGTGGCCTAAGGTTTGTTGAAGTGACGCCACCAGGCTGTAAAGGGACGGATCTCAACTGACGGTTCACTTTCGGCACCTTCTAAGCCTTCCACTAGCTTTGAGAACAGAGCCCCAAATCGCGCGCAAGAGGGGAAGGATTGCCCTGCTTGATCCTGATTCCTGACTACACAGGGTATCCCCAAAATCTTGGTAGGGATGCAGCCTGTGGAACCAGACCACGGCGGGTTCCCTTCAAAAATGCTGTAAGATCTACCCCCGACGACATGACGACGATGATACATACCAAGGCATACCGTACCACAACCAGTATCAGATGATACAAGGTGGCCAACCATCCAAGAAGGAGCCTTTGCGCGCGTCGAAAATGTGCCTTGAATTCCTCTAATTCATCACAGTGATCCTGAATCCGTCTCCGAAGCGGACCACTGTGTGCGATCGCGGTATAAAGGCCTGGAGGCAGAATGCTCTCCAGGGGAAATGGCATAAAAGATGTCCTTGATCCATTTTCAACCTCACCCCGAACGGTATGCGAGGGGATGTCGGCTAGTGATACTACCGAAAAGCTCACAATAATGGGGTTCGCGTGAGGAGATTGGTTGTTTTCACTCAAGGCTTCTGCAAAATCATCGTAAGAAGGGGGGGAAGAAGTAGCGATTCGTACCCGCTTCAGGGTCAGATGATAGTTATCTGAGACTTTCCTGAGCGGAGCCGCCATAGCGTTGGTTTTGTCGAGAGTCCTGCGTTCTGACGTGGTCCGACCAGGTTGAAGGAAGTCCACGCAATGTATAAATCTGAAAATAAAACAGAATTGCGGCGCCGGCGTCTCTCTCCGCCTGCCGATACAAAGGGCACTCTCGGCTCTCGGAGTGCGCCTGAGAAGACATCGTTGGGCAGCGGTGTAGCCTTTCGATCAAGAGATGAAAGCCCTCGGTGGACCATGCCCGAATTTCTCATGAAGACGGCATGGTATGTACGATGAGTACACAGCCATCTAGGAACGTCATGGTGTCGTCTTATTGCAGCACCAATCGCTAGCAATCAGGGCTTCATGAGTGTACTCCGGGTGAATGACGCTTCCGAGCCGTTCTATCTAATAGTGCACAAAAAGGTATCTGTGGCGACGAGTGTGTTTCAGCCATCAGGTCAGGACACCTTCAAGGGGGGAAAGGCTCAGCCCAAAGGAACCACCAAACCTTGCTTCGGCCAGCCATGCAGCAACATCCGCGTGATTTTTCCCGGCCATCGCGCCGGATGTCTCTTATGAATGTACCTGTCGTGAGAGTGAAAGCTGTCATTGAAAGAATGCAAGATAATGTAGAGTGAAGCAGCTCGGGGCTCGTAGAACCTTTTTCTCTGCGAGCTGGTAGTACCCCTACTAGTAGCATGACGTCACCAAGGACTCGATCGAATCATCGAATCCGCTATATATTCGACTTCCAACAAGTTTTTGGTGACGATGCTGTATAATCTCCAGGAGGGTTATTTCGAATAATCCAAGCAGATTATACAACAAGGTGAGACAACATTTATAGCGGCGGTGACGTCCGAGTCGAGCCAGGCAGTGGGAGTGGACATTGCAACGAGGGACGTGGCGGCCCAGGTCGTAGGAACGGACCCTCAGATGAGGTCACATCAGGGTTGGAAGAAAAACGGGTCAACTTGTGATTCATGTGATTAATTATGTGACTTCTTGTGAGGTTGCTTGGCCATCCTGGGCCCGGGGAATACAGTCGTCTTTTTCGAGTTCGGGCCTCATTTCGGCATCTGCCAGACTGCCACTGCGGCCGCGGCCAGGTCCCGAAAAAGTAATTTGACGCTTAGGACCATTTTTGGCAGCTACAAAGCCTACAATCCGGGATCGATCACCTGCGCCGTTCGGCCACTGGAAGACAGAATCGTGATGCTGTTATTGGGCGCCACTATGCGCGATCTGGCTGACACTGATGACCCTCAGGCTCAGCGAGGACTGTGTATTGTAACTGATGCACTGATGTCCTAATGTCCCTTGTTGTGGGAATACCATCAATCACCAGGGTGTTCAGCGTTGCTCAGCGGTAGCTACCCCGTGTACAGCGCACAGTTACACTCCCCTCCATGGACTAAAGGAAATTCCCCGAGGTGGGCAATAAAAGTAGTTTTTGAAAAAAAGGAACTAAATTCAATATACGTTAGATCCGACGAATCGGGCGCGGCACCCATGCGAAATACCCGTCCCCCCATACAAAATGTGGTTGAAATTTCTTCATCGCCTCTGGACTACTGTAGACTCAGGCTATGGACCATATGGGCGTAATGGTCCACCGCATACCGGAGCCCATTTGTATGGCCGAGAATTCGATATCTGAGCCGGAACGCTATTGGACGAGGCGCCTAGCGCGCGGTATCCGTGCTACGATAATATTAAGTTAAAATATTTCTCATTACTTTTCTCCATTTCCGAGTCCTCGGACTAGGAACTGTGTCTGTGTATGGACGTCGAGGTAACATGTGCGTTTGCCGCAGAATAAACCCATTTTCTCGCTTTTGTCGGCCGCGTGAAAATCTCAGCTCGTCACCTGGCACATACAGTGCAGTATATTAATATCGATCCTCAGCTAGAAACCATACGCGGGGATTTTGCGAACAGAAGAGCCACGAAAAACCTTTCCTATCATAAATGAAGACGAAACCGGGAGCATGTATATCAGGGTGGTGTTGTCCCTAGAGGGAACAAAGCTTCTTCCACCCTGAACCCGCATTTATCTGTTGTATTTACATGCTCCGTCAATAAACAAAGTATTCAGTTGCTGCTCATGATAGGCGCTTGACATACAGTTACGCGAAGCGGAGGTATAGTCACAGAAATCCCTCCGTCATGGAGAGGGCTCGAAGGGTTGCTCAGAGGGTATCGTATCGTAATGGGGCGGCGGCGCTGCTCGTCTCGTTACGCATTCCTCGCGTAAGCATCAACAGGAGACCCTCGATGCGACTCTGGCGTTCTTGAAGCTCGCGCATCTCCTCCTTCAGCCTCATCACAGGCAACTCGCGCACGTCCTCGAGCAGTTCCTGTACACGCCGCACCCCCTCTTCGACCTTGTCAAGTTTTTCCACCGGGCTCGGCCCCCCGTCCACTTCCGACCTCTTGCGGCCAAATAGACGGGTCAAGGGACTAAGACCCTGCGACTCTGCGGCGGTCGTACGAAGGTGCTCCGCGAGCGACGGTCGAAGACTAAGCTTGCGGGCTCGCGGGGAGCTACTGGATTGCCCTGGTTGGAAACGCGGAATGCTGGAAGCGCGACGGCTGGCGCGAGTCGGACTCTCGGGAATGTACAGTTCGGGGGGCATCGAGGTCTGCGGTGGTGTGTTCGTGCCATTTCTGCCATGCTCACGGCTGGCCCAACTGTGTAATCCGGTGCGATCCTGCTCCCTGTCTGCAAACAGTTCTTCGTCCTCTTCGACATCGTCGGGTTCTGCCTCGAAGATAGCCTCATAAACATCGTGCATGTTTTTCCCCATGATTGCTTCGAAAAACGGTAAGGACCTAAGAGGGCGTGGAAGGGAACTGTAGATGGACTGTGCAAATAGCTGGACAGAGGAGTGCGTGAGGGCATAACGCTCGTAAAGAGAGATCGTGAGGAGAATCGGAAATGACTACAACGGGTCAAGGGCTGGCATAAGCGATGATTGGCTGGAAGCATACCGTCACTCGTAAAAGGAAAACGTTCGCAGAATGTAGACGTCGTGGTGAGAGTACCCAACTAGCAGGCCAGAGGATGGCAAAAGCCAGCAGGTTGAAAGGTGGTTGATAACTGATCAGGGCGTCGGATTTCATTCTGTAATTACCGCGGTCAACGGCATCAACCCATGCCCATGCAGGGCTACTCACCCTTCGAGTGTTGTGATTGTGAACTGGAATAGATACTACCAAGCAGTCAGCTTCAGAGCATGCTTACAACGACGACAAGTTAACCTCTTGGTTGGCATTCTATGATATTGGTCGACTCGGAGTTTCTCAAGAAAAGAAAGCACGACTTACTTCGTCAATCCTAATGAACGTGTTCGATAAGATCGAGATCAAAACTGTAGGGTATTTGAGCCAATCCTAGGCGGCGCCATGAACAGTCTTACTGGTAAGGAGGAGCGTGTTGCTCAAGGCAGCGAACCCAACCATCAATATAGGGCCAAAAACTGCAAGCCAGGTTGAAAACCCGAAAGTTGAGTGGCATTAAAACATACATGGATGGAAAGACGACGCCTGGCCGAAAGACAGGGTCGTATTTCCGAACCAGATCTGTACCATGAGCCAAGTGATGGACTTGACAGTCCATCTATCGGAAGCGAGCTGCCAGAGCGTAAAAAGTAGCCCGGAAAAACAGATGGACGCAATGCCTATAAAAAATACGAATTCGGCTGTCATTGCACGGAGCGCGCTACAAGGATCATCGTCGGTGACACATTGAAAGTGAAGGAAAGGACACCAAGACATACAGAACCACCACGTTATTGGAGACCAGGAAGAACGCGAGTCTAAACAACAGTTGAGGACACGCGGAAATAAATGGCATCGCTACCGAACCTTGGGAAGAGGATGCAGGCCCCGCAGGCGAGTATGTCAAAGCCCAAGTCAGAGGTTGAATCTGTCATGAATCGCATCCCAACCTGATCAGGCGTACTGTTGGATCTGGAAGTAAGATACAACTCACGGTCCCCAGATAAAAGGCCCTTCAATCGAAGGATGAGATATATTGCTGTAATCACAATGAAAGTAGTGTCGAAGACATTCCACATCTAAATGGTTTTGTTTTAGGGACATGATTCTTAATGTAGTGCGGTCGAGTGCTCACGTTTGCAATGTAGACTAGACACGTAGTCAGTGGGAACAGAGAAAGTATTGTAGCGTCTGCACGTACTACTCCAACCACGCTGTATGGATGCTGTGTATTCATCCAAAGCAAATGCTGCGGCAAAAATGATGAAGAGAAGTTCGAAGAGGTGGGGCGAATCAAGATTTTTATCTGAAAAGGAGTCGTCGAGGCAAACGGACGAAGGAAAGGTAGATACTTGCATGAAAGACACAGAATGAATAGAACCAACAGGAAAGCGAAATTCAAAAACTCGAGGATTGCACCGTAGCGAGGCACGCGTAACCTTCAGGTGAAAAATTTGCAATCATGATGGCATGTAGCGACGAAAAATGAAGGACCGTACCGATAATGATTGAGCCAAGGGGCATTCCTGCTATCATATATCTTAATAACGCGAGGCTTGTAGTTGTCTTCTACGATGGACCGCTGGGCAGATGAAGAGTATATCACCCGACCGGTGTAAATGTCATTCACGACAGACTGGACTATGGGAGAGGCGACGAATCGTTTTGCCCTTGAGGAGATTGCCATCTTACAAGCAACCATCAAGGGCACAAACAAACGGCCATATGCGTCAGTGACTGACCTCTAAGGCAGACTGAAGGTCGTCCACGCTACTATCGTCTTTTCTTCCGAGTATGCCCTTCACATCTTCGATGACGTCATCCGATGCGCCAGCTAGAGGACTCCAACTGATAGTGAGAACGGAGACCAACTCGATCTTATTGCTGGCGAAGTGATGGACGAGCTTCATAGCGAGGATTTCAGACAATATTGCCCGTGAGAAGCTCACTCCCGAAAACGCAAGGTCCTCTTCTGCGACGGTGATAAAATGCTCTCGAACAACGAGGCATACATAGACAATTGCGGGATTCCTCAAGCGCGCGTATTTGAAAACAAGAGGACGAACAAGGGCGAAGTTTACATCAGACGCGGTTAGTTGGCTATGAGTTCGTGAGCGGCGTTACGCCTAAATGGGAAGGAGATGCGACGAACTCCCAACTGAGTGCGGAGTCTGTAGGGACGGCCTGATAAGTGTACTTTCGGGCATCAAGAGATAGGAACGCGGACCTAGATTCCTCTACCACACCATGCCGTGGATGGGAAGGTATGGGGGATGGAAAAGAAGGTTTTCAGAGGGAAGGGTGGTCCCAATTGTCTTTGACGACTTACAATAACATCACGTTTGAGATGGACGATAAACGGAAATACTTTGATGGAGTCAACGCTGTCCGGAAGGGGCGAAAGAAGGGGGGCATCTTGAGACTCTGTATCCATCCACGCAACGTTGCAGTGTCTTGTAGCGTGTGTGGTAGTCCTTGTAAACTGGTGCCACGGGGGAGGACGGGCGCTGGACGTGCTTGGGAGTAGTGATCGCCAAGTGTGCGTGTGACGGGTTTTGGCCCGGCCCCGATTACGGCTCAGTTGCCATGAATAGACTAGGCTCTTAGCGACTTTATCGAGCAAAATCGGCGCAAAATTATTGACAAGAAGGTTTGTGGTGCCCTTTGCACACCGTGCTCCCGACGACAGCGTTATTGTCTTACTTGTCTCTTGTTTCTCCTGACCTATCCAATGGGCGCCTCCACTTCGCCCTTATTGTCTCGCTCAGGCCACGTGGCTTACACAGGCTCGCCATCTCCTCGGGTTGCCTAGTCTGGCATAATGATCTCTCCTTGTCTCTTATAAGCCTCCCATCTTTGTCTCACTACATTACTTTCCCCCTTTCCCCTTCCGACTATCCAGTCATGGGTTGCGCACCCTCCAAGAACGTCGATCTTACGACTGAGGTCTCTCTCTATCACTTCGACCTCCACAGAGTAATCGGCAAAGGTGCTTTCGGCAAGGTTCATCGTCTTCCTTCCTACCCCCTTCGTCCTTATCCTCATCTACCTGTTTCCTAGGTTCGCGTCGTCGAACATAAGGGGAACAAAAAACTATATGCGCTCAAGTATATGCATAAGCAACAGTGCATAAAGCAGAAGGCTGTTGCCAACATCATCCAGGAACGGCGATTGCTTGAGGAGGTGTGGGACGCTTTCACTTACCTCTTTCTTGTTCGTTGACCCTTTGCGTAGGTCGACCACCCGTTCCTGGTCAACCTTCGCTATGCTTTCCAGGATGATGACAACTGTTTCTTCGTCCTCGACCTCATGCTTGGTGGCGACCTTCGATGTAAGTTCCATTTTCAATCGTCGTGTTGTGGAGTACCAACCAGGTCGTGGCAGATCATCTTAATTCTAGGGGCAATTTTCCGGAGAACGTTGTTCGCTTTTGGATGGCCGAGCTGGCCTCTGGTCTGACGTATCTCCACAGCAAGGGAGTTATGCACCGGTGAGCATCCTAAATTTTCTGTATTTGCGGCGCCTGACATCCAACAGTGACATCAAACCTGATAACATCCTTTTGGATGCCAAAGGGCACGCCGCTCTCACCGACCTTAACATTGGCATGCATTATTCCCAGCGTCGTATGCATACCTCTGTTTCAGGCTCCATGGCGTACATGGCCCCAGAGGTGGTGGACCCGCAACGCCCTGGATACTCCTGGCAGGTTGATTGGTGGAGTTTAGGCGTCTGTGCCTTTGAGCTACTCTGGCACCGGCGCCCTTTTGACGGCAACTCGGCGGACAAAATGCGGGACAATATCCTGACACATCCGATCAGGAAACCCTCGCAACGCCATGGTCCAGTCAGTAGCGAATGTACCTCCGCCATCTTCGGAGTGAGTCGCCGTCGTTGGCAGGTCTGGCCTTTTCCTTATTGATGCATGATTGGACCACAGTTTCTCGAGCGAGACCCTAAGAAGCGATTGGGTTGTAGGTCTGGCGCCTCGAATACGGAGGAGATCCGGTGCCATCGTTGGTTCGCCCCACTTGATTGGGAGAAGCTGGAGGCGAAGCAGCTCGATCCGCCATTTGTGCCCAATGTTAGTCCTCTCTCACACTTCTTTCCCACATCACGTTGCTGATTGTTAACGCAGCAAGAGCGTGCTAACTTCGACGTCTCCCATGAGTTGGACGAGTTCATCTTGGCCGAGAAACCCTTGACACATCATAAGCGCAAAGCGAACCCGGAGAAGATGAAGCCGGAGATGAGACAGCTGGAGGACAGCTTCACCATGTATGACTTTGAAAGGACCGGTCGAAGGTCCTACTATCCCCTGAACGAACCCCTCGGTGCCAATCGCTCACATGATGGCCATACCAGGGTGACGTTTTCTTCGTCCTCGTCGTCGGATACATACGTCCACTCCGCCACCTCCATGAGCCAATCGCGCTCGTCAACGGAGCCCCATCGCCACAGCTCTCAGCATGACCGTCGGTAGCCGATCCACCTGACGGACCACCTCATGACTGTCTCCTGCCTTCCTCTGCGTCACGTCATTCTACGCTCTCGTTTAGTCAAACCTTTGTATCCCTTTCTGCCCTTCGCGCATCATCCGTGCAACTGCTTGTATTCCGCATCGACCTCAATCCTGGGACAATGACCCATAGATTGTGCATTGATCTATTTCGCCATCATGTTGTATTCGCCTTCACGTTTACGGCCCATAACCCTCTGAGCTCTCACCCTTATCCCCTCCCCCATAAGACCACATTTATCTATCTCGCCTTTCAATCCCCAGGTAGTGGGCCTTTTTTACGTTAGGAATTGCTTCACAGCAGCATAATTATTCGCTCTCGTATCGTAATATTTCTCCTGGAATTTGACCAGATGCAGTTAATCGAATTGTTTGCTACGTACGTGTATCGCTACCGAGTGCACAGTTTATGACCCCAAAGTCCAATGAGACCATTTCTGTGAACCCACATTGACGAATATGAGTGATGATCGAACACGTTTTTTTCGTGCCAGTGACCCTCAATGGTCATCCTTGTACTGCTATATGACAGCCATCTCAGATGAGCCAAAATGTGCGAACCTGAATTTGACACGCTAGTATTCAGTTTCAGCTGACGGCGCGCGTCTGTGCCAGTGCTACCTAATATCGGCACGGACCGGACTGATCACGACTCGGATCACTTCACGATCGCGTCTAGAAACCAGACACTAGTCATCCTTGTAATCCCTTTACGAGGCATCACTTACCAAATTAATGTCCAAAGTCGTCTCCCTACCCCAGATCCCTACTCTCCGTGAGCTCTACCAGCGCGTAGCCATCGCCGCGCACCCACCATCGGGTAGACAAGCACGTTTCCCGTTCTCCAGCCCGCTGCTGGATCGCATATCTGTCTAGTGAGTCACAATGATGCCACGGTCTCTGGGTCTCTTGGGAGAAATGTCGGCGGTATCTACAGCCGTCAATTGCGCTTCCTTCCCTTCGCGGGAGGGCATTTTGTATGTACGATGGTAGCTGATCACGATGTGGTGCGCATTTTTGGCGAACAGCAGAGGAGACATCACGTCTATCCAGGTCGACGCCATTGTTAACGCAGCCAACACCGGACTTTTGGGTGCGCCCTCTTTCACTCATTTGTGTCCTAATAGTGTAGTATCCTCTGGACTGGGTCACCGTTCTTCCCTGTCCTGCTCCAGACATGCGATTTAAGTACTCAGACTAACAGTACCGACCTACTACAGGTGGAGGCGGAGGTGCGTACTATCTCATACTGTGCTGGTGGTCCCTGCCATCCGGGAAACCTTGCCATTCGAGGTCTTTATTGACAAATCCATCTGACAGTGGACGGAGCCATACATAGAGCGGCAGGACCTAAACTCCTCAAAGAATGTGCGTCTTCCTAGCATATTCTTTCGTCTCCAGAAACACTCGCCGACCATCGACGACGTACTAGGTCGCACCCTAGGTGGCTGCCCGACAGGCGAAGCTCGCATGACCGCGGGCTACAACCTCCCAGCGTGAGTACCGACGCCATTCCCACATTCCCACGGCCACCGAAGAAAAAAAATCATTGTGGCCGCGAAGAGCCCGCTGACCTGATGCCCCGCCGCCATGGCCACAGGAAGCATGTCATACATGCCGTTGGCCCGGTCTATCACCCTCGCAGCACCCGCGCTCCACTGCAACTCGCGGGCTGTTACCGCATCAGTCTACAGCTGGCGGCGGAGCACGGACTTAAGCACATCGTGAGCATTGACTTTTCACTGCTGAGAGCGCGAGCGCGAGAATGCACGCCCAGCTCTGAGACTGACAAGACGCACACACGTTTTGTTATTATTATTTTATGCTTATTTTATTTTTTTTCATATCTTTTTTATTTATTTAATTGTACAGGCTTTCGCCGCTATCTCGACGGGAATTTACAGTTACCCCCTCGAAAGTGCGACCCAAATTGCATTTGGAGAAGTGAGGAAATTTTTGGACACAGAGCAAGCGAAAGAGGCATGTCTTGTTCTTCTTTTGGGTTGCCATTCCTACCTCCGCTCACTGACCAGGCACGGCGCTCTCACCAACTACTGTAATGGGATTGCGCGTGCCTCGCATCGTACAGTTCGAGCGCGTGATCTTCGTCGTGTTCTCCGCTGAGGACGAAGCCCAGTATTTGTAAGTTGTGCGGTTCTTTTTGGTTCGAATTTGAAACGCTAAAATACAAGGCGATCCTTTTTGTCGCATGGTCGTGCATCATCACCCGCAAAAACAGGAGGCTCATTCCCGAGTACTTCCCATGTGACGTCCAGCCCGAGGCGCCGCTCTCTCCGAAAGCAGCTGCCTGATTCTGATTCGGGAATTTCGAAGAAAGCGGTGACGGAAACGGGGGGACGAAATGAACAAGGCGATGTGCCATGAGGCCCGGTTGTATGTACCACTACCATGTATGATCGTGATGGAGTCGTGACGCTTGGAGAGCAGCAGTTTGCAATTGTAATTTTTTTTGCGAAAACCGTGTACCATGTGAAGTAAGTTATGTGTTCTTTCGTCAAGCGGTCGTCGGTCGGAGCTTGTTTCTGTGCGCTCAATCCCCACCAAGTTGATTTCTCCATCTGTTTCACATTCGTTAGGCAGCGCGTGCATGCATGCATCGGTCTCTCACGCGTATGACTCGAACGACCCTTCGCACAAATTTATATGTTCCAATATCACACTCATGCTTTACTTTTTCCACGTATCAGCGTATCAACACCGACGGGCATACGTTAGCATTCACACCTCGATACGTGACATCTATGCTCAGCGCCCAATAAAGTCCTTATGGCCCCTTCTCCGGCGTAAGAACAGCCTTCTGGCAACGCTGGGCTTCAATGTTCTTATCACCGAGGTGCCGTTGCCGTCTTTGCAAGAGATCATTTCATCTCGCCGTGACCACCCAGCTCCGTCGTACTTATTGGATCTAGATCACGATCACTTTCACAAGGGCGCAAGAGAGGAGAGTGTTAACTTGAATACACGATTACCCGTCTTGAGCAAAAGGTAGTCGACCGGAATGGAAAGGAGGGCACGGTGTTCTACGTATCATGCGCACCAGCTCCATGACCAGTGCACCGGTTCTGAGCGACGGCATTTTTTTTTATCAGTGATGTGATTTGGAAAAAACGTATCACAAACGCGAGGCAAAACATCACGGTGCGCCAACTGAAGATAAAAACGCCACACCATTCAAACCTGACGGGTACAATTGCACAACATGACGAAACGAGCTTCCCTTTCAATCAAAGCGACGTCGGAGGTGTAACGTACACCGCGTTACGGTGAGGATATACTTTATGACATGCGAGTCGTGAGCCTGAGGATATCGAGAGAGAGAACGAGGGGCAGTCCGCCAGCAGGCCGATACTCAGACGACAGAACTAACAGCATCAAACGCGTCCCAGTGGTCTCACCTTACTTGTCAACTGACTCGGATTGCTTGCCATCGCTACGCGCGCGAACGCGAAGACGGTCCAGGAGAAGGTTCAGCAATTCAGTCAGTTGGGTCCAGTTATCATCTCGACCCGAATCTTCCCACGGGCCCGACGTAACGTGGCGTGCTCCTCTTTCCCTTTCCCGCCACTTCGGGGCTTTTCGCCAAACGCCTGGGTTTTTCCCAGTCGTGTGTAAACTTTTATCATTATCATACTGTACAGTAGGAACGGCCTGAGTAGCCACTACAGCACGCAAATGCACCAGCAACCTGATCTGTTCGCCACACTCCCAGTAGAGGTTCGTCCCTCCCCCAAAAACAATTCCCCCCAACGCACCGCCTTAACCACTCCCTGCGCGTCCCATTCATCTCACCCACCATTTCAGCTTTTATACGAAGTCCAATTTCACGCCGCGTCCGAGGCCCTTCCCCTCGCGTGTCGACGCCTGCACGACACCTTCAAATCGGCCTCTCCCACCGTGCACGCCGACTACCTCGCGGGGCGTTACGTCGCCCTACCCCGCACCTCTAACAAGCCAGACATAATCACCTATGCGCTTCGGTTCCCCCTCTGCACGTTACTCGTGCTCAGCGCGCTCCTCGAGCAATCAACATCTATCGCTGATACCAACACCGACGCCAGCGCCAACAAAAGAAAAAACCATCATCCGGCCGCCTGTGGCTCTTCACGACCGCCTGAACTGCCACGACGGCTCTTTAGACGGTTAAGCGCATCCGGCGCCGAGGTGCTCCCGCTTTTAGGCTACCTATACAGCAGCGACACGAAGGTGCGCAGGTGGCCGGAGCCCGACGCAGACTCGCACGACGGCTATGCGCTCGTGCGCGCCGTGAATGTCGGCGCGATGCCCCTCGTGCGTTTTCTGCTCGAGCACGGCGCGTCACCAGACCGCAGGAAGGCGCTCTCGGTCAGGCTCGCCATTAAGCAGCGAGATCTCACCCTCGTGCGCTTGCTCGTCGAACCGCCGGACGTGTGCCCGGAAGAGCGCAGGAGGGGGAAGCGTAGGAGGTTGGCCGATAGGGTCCAGGTCGACTCAGAGATGCTGAAGTATGCGGTGACGCACGGTGCGCACGATATCGCAGAGTATTTGATGCAAGAGAAGGGCTGCGTGCCAGATCTGGAAACTCTCTCCTTACTCAGGTACGAGGAACCGTTTCATCCCATGTCACTTGTCAGACACTGAGTCTAGTCAGCCGTGAGAATGACTAGAGATACGTTATTTGGAACGAGTCAATAACTACGTAGGAAGCATCATCCAACTGCAGGGTACACGTTGTATCTAATCAATGGTGATAAAACAGAGGATAGAATCATGCCAGTCGTCATGAATACACAC
>Ga0307510_10003968_pt1 | contig 17343 bp, 11 predicted proteins | sample 12_EM_MG_FD_207224 | JGI IMG/M metagenome (GOLD analysis project Ga0307510, IMG submission 207224) | Populus trichocarpa ectomycorrhiza microbial communities from riparian zone in the Pacific Northwest, United States - 12_EM | ecosystem: Host-associated > Plants > Roots > Unclassified | place...
ACCATCATCTTATCTTTCAATGAATATTATTAGATTATAGTTTTATTTAGAAGACCCAAATAATCACTATGGTTAGCTAATTGATTTGTTAGTAATAACAAATATTTTTTTTTTAATGAAGAATAAAAGTTATTTAAAAATAAACAAAAATAGTAGCCGTAGTAAATAAAAAAAAATAAAATAGATAACATAATAGTTAGTTCAATGAATAATTTTTAAAATTGAAGTCAATAGAAATTTGATATATGTTCCTCCAATTTCTTAAAAGTCAAAATTAACAAAAATTGGTTTGAATCGAAGTAGAGAGAGGGACAAACAATACCCTTATATCTAAATCATAGTTTTAAAACCCGGCTCGGCTCGGCTGGTCGACCTGAGACCAAACTGACCCAGGGCTAGAATCGGACCAGGTTTAAGAAAAAATAAGAGAAAAAAAAAACTCGGTTGACCCGGCAACCCGGTTACAACTTGTTGAATATTTTTTTTTAACCAAAATAACATCGTTTTGAATTATAAAAAAACATAGGGTTGACCTGATGACCCGGTCAAAACCCATGATCCAGGCTTTGAGCCGGGTCAACCACCTGGCCAGTTTTAAAAACCATGAAAAAATATTATGCATTCAGTTGTCCAAATTCAAATTATTTATAAAATATCAATACTACATATCATTTAATAAATTTATATTTACCTCATATGAAATATTTGATGGTATTTTCTCCTGTTTGATAATTTCACAAATAACTACAGCAAAATTCATTGAAAATTTGATTAATCAACATGATAGAACTAGTAAAGGAAACCAACATGAGGTTCCTTCTCATTTTTGTAAACAATTGGGAATAGTCACATGAATGAAAAATGACTATCTTGCACATATTAAATAGAATATAATTTATTAATTAAAAGTATTATGGTTATCCATGTTACAAAATCCCTCATTGTATCTAAAATACTTTAATTTTTGGCTAGAAAATTCTTTATTATTAAAGAGGATTTCTTAAAAAGGATATTTTGGCTAGAAAAAGAAAATAATATTGTAATATTTATTTAAACAGAGTTTTTGTTAAATACTTTAATTTTTGAATAATTTATATAATTTTATAATACTTAAAAAGATTTTTTTAAAATGTGCCCCTTTGATTACAAGTTGTCTATGTTAATAACCATATGATCGAGTCACTGGTGTTAATTACTTTTAGATCCACAAGCCTTTTTTTTTTCTTCTATAGATAAAAGAAAAATGATATAATAAACTTATAGCATTATTTAGCAGCCTGCAAATTATTATTATTTTTTAAAAAATATCAAGTATTCATCATGACTTCTGAAGTGATTCATTATGGATTGGAGCAGTTAATATTATTGTTTTTTATTTAATTTTTATTTAATTTTTCTTCAATTAAACCCAAAATTACATGCCTTTCTTCTTCTTCACTTCCTTTGAAACTGCTTCTATAGTAAAAACATGGCTGCTTCATTGCTAATTATTACGCCTTTTTTCCCTCACAGATTCTCCACTTTGCCATTTCTTTATTATATGTATTTGTGTGCTCACTTTTTAGCCATCTCACATAATAGACCTATTGAACGTTTCCCTTGTCTAATTAGCATAAACTAGTGATATTTCCTGTGGTTCCAATTGAGTTTTTTTTATATAATTTTTTTTATTTAATTATACAATGAAAAAATAGATATTTATAAGAAAACAACAAATAATTATGAAAGAGAAATGTTTTGTTTTTTTCATCATTGTTTCTTATTCATATAACATTTCTTTTTGTATTGACAATAAAATGATTTTTTTTCTATTATTAGCATATTTCATTGAATAAAAAACAAAAAAAAAAGATTCATAAAAATTAAATATTTAATAAAAAAACCTAATTTTCTTAATGCATTTGTTTTTTATTTCAATTAAAAATAATACATTTTTTATGAGAAGAATTGTTTTTCATTAAAAACTTATTATGACCATGAAAGCAAGTTTTATTAAAAAATAAATCATGGATCGATTATCTTTACACGTATATAGAAGAATATTTAAGAACAATAAATTTGAGAAAATTACATAAAATATTTACCATAAAAAGTTAAAAAATTGATAATTTATTCTCATTAAATATTAATGAGAAATTTATTTTAAAAACTCTTCATAATTATTCATAAAACAATTGATAATATCCTCATACTTCTTAAAAATAATAACATAATTAGTGGTTAATTAAATATTATTTTAATAAATTTATTTAAAGAGATGTTTTTGTTAGAAATAAAGAGATATCTAAAAAACAGCCAAGAGAATTTGGCTCTGGCATTTCAGGATAGACACACATGTCTAGTTTTTTTTTAACATGCATATGACACGTCGTCCAACCTTTTGTAAGGGACATCTCAACAAGCCATATCTAAAAAGGATTAAAAAAAAAAAAAGAAGAAGTCACCACCTAGTTTTACAGTAACTAGAAAACCCTAACTGGTCTTTTAGAAGTTCTAGGTAAATGATTGTTTATATAATAGAGAATATAACAATCACTATATACATCTTACCTAAGGTAAGTTGCTTAATGTTTATTTTTAATGACAAACATGCCTAATGCATTTAGACATCAAGAGTTTGCCTAAATAGATATATGCGTGTTTATTGTTAAAGGTAAAAAGACTATTATGATCTAAGACAGTGATTTGGGACCTAAGCCATGTAACAAAGCCCAATCCTCACGTTTATAATGCAAAAATGATATAACCTGATATAGAGTCTTGCTCTGATACCAATTGATATGAATCTCGTGGACATAAAGATCTAAAAACCCACAGTCAAATTGACTTTGTCCAAGAAAGCTAAGATCAAGTTTGAAATTGAGCTTGACACAACGATATCTTGTACCAAAACATCAAAACTTTAAGTAATTGAATCTCCACTCAATGCCTGTAAAAAGACAAGAATGAAAGTATAAAAGACACCATGAAGATTGATCAATTCTTTGATAAGTCAGAATAGTTCAATGAAGAATTAAAAAGTATGAGCACAACCTCACGCATACAATAATAATTGTTGAAAATCAATGTTTGTCCTGAAAAAAACATAATTACAAGCTAAATAACCCTATTTATATTAGGTAAAAACATCTTCAACAATGCTGAAAAAATAATAAAATAGAAAAAATAATCATAAATCAACTAGGAAACTAATATAATTCTTGCACAGTAGCTTATAGACCTTATCACAAAGCCTTTCTAAGGTCCGATTGATCTGAAATTTTAACCTAATCTAAAATAAAGCCTCTTGAATCTTATATTAAACTTTCAGCCTAATCTAATGGTTGGATAAAAAAAAATATACTTGTTAAAGTAAAATTATGCATTAGAAAAAATAAGCTTCTAACTGCCAAAATTAATTAGCCCATGAAGTAGATGGATCAGACCTCTTTTGTATATAAATTAATTTGACTAAGGTTTGATCATTACTTGTTAAAGATGTAGCCTTCTTGAAATTTACATTGATCTAAATACTCTGAATAAGCTCATTGAATACATCTTTAAGCTTCTTTGACCTTGATCTTGTAGTTGGCCTAACTAGAACTTCTAATGGATGCTTTGGTGAAGCTTGAATCACATCAAAGGGTTTAAAAAAGATTAAATAGATAGATAACTAATGTGGTTGAGTTGCAACACTATGTTGAGTTTGAAGATATGGTTCATATGGCTAACAAAATAGAAAGGCAGTTGGAGAAAAGGAAATACACGTGAAAGAGGTAATTCAAGTTCCTTTTCAGCTTGGAGGCTGAATTATAGAAGAGAGAGGGCTACCATATCAAAGTCGAATATTGTGGGTAACAAAGCCAAATCATTTAAGGTTTGGAGGAAATATTCGGCCACTGAAACAAAAGATAAAGTCGAGACCTCATTTAATCATAATCATGATATTAAGTGTGTTAGGTGTTTGGAGAGTTGACAAATAGCTTCATAATGTCCAAACAAAAGAATTATAGTTATGATAGAGTATGGAGATATTGAATCTAAAAATGACAAATTTGAGGAGGATAGGATGCAACCATTTAAAGATTGTAGTGATGTTGAGTATCCAGTTAATAGAGAGGCTATGGTGATTAAAAGATCAATTAATGTTCAAATAAAAAAAATGATGTCAAGCAAAAAAGGGATAAAATATTTCATACTAGATGTCACATAAATAATAAGGTCTATAGTAAGATTATTTATAATGAGAGTTATCTTAATGTTGTTAGCACTACATTAGTTAGAAAATTGAATCCGAACAATATTAAACATAAAAGTCTTATAGACTTCAATGGTTAAATGATTGTGAAGAAGTAAAAGCTATTAAACAGGTTTTGTGTGATGTTGTGCCTATGCATGCTACTCGTTTATTATTGAGAAGACCTTGGTATTTTGATAGAAAGGCCAAACATAATGGATTTAAAAACATGCATTCTATTGAGAATGATGAGAAAATATTAACATTGTACCATTGTTTCTTAAACAAATGTATGAAGACCAATTGACATTGAAAAGAGAAAGCGAAGCAAAAAAAAAGATCAACCATGTGAGGATGTGAGGAAGTGTGAAAATAAAGTGGGCCATGAGAGAAGAAGGTTAGATTCAGCCAAAATAAAAATTAGTGTGGATTTTACCGAGAGAGGAGAGAAGCAAAGAGGAGAAATGAAGGATGAGTAAAGAATAGAGTGTGTAAAAGATAAGAAACATATTTTTTATGCAAATGAAAGTGAGATTAAGAATGCTTATTTTTCTAACATGCCTATGATTTTACTTAGGTATAAGGAGGCATATTTAAACACTAATGACCTTGATCATTATCTTTCAAATGTTTGTGTTTTTTTATTACAAGATTTTAAAGACATCTTTTCAGATGAGATTCCTTATAGGTTGCCACCTATTAAGGAAATTGGGCACCAGATTAATCTTGTTTTTAGAGCATCTATACCTAATCGGCAAAACTATAAAAGTAATCCCGAGAAAATAAAGGAACTTCAAAGCCAAGTGAATGAATTGATGATAAAAAAAGATATATAAGAAAAAACATGAGTTCATGTGTAGTTCTTGTGTTGTTAGTACCAAAAAATGATGAGACTTAGAGGATATGTGTTGATTGTCGTGCCATCAATAATATTATGGTAAAGTATAGACACTAAATTCCTAAACTTGATGATATGTTAGATGAATTCCGAGGGTCCTGTATGTTTTCTAAGATTGATTTGAAAAGTGGATATCATCGAATAAGAATGAAAATTAGAGATAAATGGAAAACCATCTTATATTAAATATGGTTTGCATGAGTGGTTAGTATGTCTTTTGGACTTACTAATGCACGTATTACTTTCATAAGAATAATGAACCATGTTTTGTGTAATTTTATACGTAAATTTGTTGTGGTTTATTTTAATGATATTTTGATTTATAGCAAGAATTTAGATGAACATATTGAACATTTAAGGAATGTATTAGTTGTTTTGCGAAAAAAATGTATATGCTAATCTAAAAAAGTTTAACTTTTGCATGAAAAAAATTATATTTCTTGGATACATTATTAGTGAAAAAAGTATTGATATGGATGAGGAAAAAGTTAAGATTATCAAAGAATAGCCTAACTTAGATAAGAAGTTTTCATAGTTTGACTAGTATTTATAAAATATTTATTAAGGATTTCAATACTTTAGCTACTCTTTTAACTGAGATAGTTAAGAAATCTATGGGTTTTTAAATGAGGCAAATAATAAAAGAATGCTTTAATTTATTAAAGGAAAAATTAATTTTAGCTTTATTGTTATCATTGTCTGGTTTTATAAAAACTTTTAAGATTATGTGTGATGCCTCAATATAGGTATTAGAGCTGTTTTAATACAGGAAAAAAGACTCATGGCTTATTTTAGTGAAAAGTTCAATGATGCAACATTGAATTATCCTACTTATGATAAGGAGTTTTATGATTTGGTAAGAACTTTGGAGATTTAGCAACATTATTTGTAGTCTAAGGAGCTTGTAATTCATACTGAGCATGAATTATTGAAACATCTTAAAGGTCAATGAAAGCTGAACTATTAGCATGCTAAGTGAGTATAGTTCATTGAAACATTCTCATATGTGATTAAGTACAAACAAGGTAATGAAAACATAGTGGCTGATGCACTATCGTAAAGGTAAAGCTCATGAGAGCGGATTAATATGACACTTTAAGGTTGCTAAAACTTTAGATGTTTTGTATGAGTACTTTTATTGACCTAAGATGAAAAGAGATGTGCAAAACATTTATGATAGATGCATAGTATATAGACAAGCTAAGTCTAAAGTGTTACCTCATGGTTTATATACTCCTTTCTTAGTGACTAAGAAACTTTGGATTGATATATCTATAGATTTTGTGTTAGGTTTTCCTTGGTTAAAAAGGGTTAGAGATTCTATTTTTATAGTTGTGGATAGGTTTTCTAAAATAACACATTTCATATCTTGTCATGAAATCGATGATGCAACTAACATGCAGATTTATTTTTTAGGGAGATAATTTGACTCCATAGGGTATATAAGAGTATTGTGTCTAACCGTGATTTTAAGTTTCTTAACTACTTTTGAAAGGTTTTGTGAGGGAAATTAGAAATAAATTTTTATTTTTTACTACTTGTTATCCACAAACAGATGGTCAAACTGAAATAGTTAATAGGACTTTAACTACATTATTAAAAACTATCATTTAAAATAATTTGAGAAATTATGATGATTGTCGGCTATTTATTAAATTTGCTTATAATAGGATTGTGCATTTTACTATTGATTATTCAACTTTTGAAATTATTTATGACTTTAATCATTTAACTGCTTTAGATTTGTTTTCTTTATCTATTGATGTCAGGGTTAGTCTTGATGGCAACATAAAAGCACAAGTAATAAAGGCTCTCAATGAGAATGTGAGGTGAAAAAAAAAAGGCAATATGCATTCAAATCTAATAAGGAAAAAAAAGGTTATTTTTAATCAGGTGATTAGGTTTGAGTACATATGCATAAAGAGAGATTTCTTGAACAAAGAAGATCTAAGTTGATGCCGAGAGGAGATGGATCATTCTAAATTTTTTAAAGAATTAATGATAATTCCTATAAAGTAGATCTACCAGGTGAGTATGGTGTTAGTGCTACTTTTAAAGGTTTTTTTTTTCTTTCTTTGTTTAATGTATATGACAATTCAAGGTAAAATATTTTTTAGGAGAGAGGGGATGATATGATCCAAGCTTCACCAAATTATTCATTATAAGTTCTAGTTGGGCCAATTATAAGATCAAAAGCATATAAGCTTAAATATGCATTCAATAGGCTTGTTCAGAGTATTTGAGCCAAAATAAATTTCAAGGAGGCTACATCTTTAACAAGTGGTGATCATACCTTAGTCAATTTAATATATTTACAAGAGAAGTATGATCCATCTACTTCAAAGACTAATTAATTTCGGCAGTTATAAGGTTATTTTTTCTATTATATAGTTTTACTCTAACAAGTATGATCTTCAATCCAACTGTTGAACCAAGTTGAAATTTTAATAAAAGCTTCTTGAGGCCTTGTTTTATATTAGGTTAAAATCCTAGGTCAATCAGAAATCAGGATGAACTTGAGCCATAATCTACTATGCAAGAATTATATTAGTTTTCTAGTTGATTTAGGATTATTTTTCCTATTTGATTTAGAACTCTTTTATTATTTTTCCATCATTGTTTAGAACATTTTTACCTAGTATAAATGAGATTTTTTTAGCTTGTAATTAGGTTTTTTAGGACAAACTTTGATTTTCAACAATTATTATTGTGTATATGAGATTTTGCTCATACCTTTTGGTTCTTAATAGAACTACCCCAACTTATCATAGAATTAGTTAAGTTTCATGGCATCTTTTATACTTCTCGTTCATGTCTCTTTATAGGAGTTGATTGGGGGTTTAGTTACTTATAATTTTGATGTTCCAGTACAGGTTATCGTTGTGTAAAACTCAATTTCAAACCTTTCTTGGGAAAAGTCGATATGACTGTGATTTTCTTAATCTTTATATCCATGAGGTTCACTCCACGCATGGATGGTGAGCAATTGATGGGCAGAAAGCTATTCAAGATTATATAGATTAAAATTGATCTGAATGATACCACTAACACTTAATGAGCCTAAACAAGATTAATTTTCTCAATTCAAAGAGACCCTAATATATTAAACTCAACACAAACAATGATCAAATTAAAACTAAAATAATCACAAATTAACAACTAAACCTAATAAAATAAAAATAAAAATAAAATAAAAATAGTGTTTACATATATTTCAAACAAACCCTAATATGTCAAACTCCATACAAACAATAAAAAAAACTCACAAAATTAAAGAGGTATATGAGAAAAAGTGTTGGTCGGGCCAACGTGGCAACAGTGTTTTTTGAAAAATTGTTAGTGCTATTAGAAGTTTTTGAAAAATTAAAGTTTTTTTTCGCTTGTGTTAGTTTCTATTTTTAAAAAAATAAATGTGTTAATTTTTTTAAAAAAATACTCATATATTTATGGTGTGGTAAGAGTCAGGTGTCTCTTTTTGTGTAGGCTAGCACGAGCTGCCACGTACAATCGTTCAAAATAACTAATCTAACTCAATAATTGGCTTGCACATGCTAGACCGTCTCTCGCGCGTGCATGCCCGCCTAGTCACCCAAGCGATAATGCACATGATTGATGCATGTGGTGTGTTTTGGGCTCAATCATGGTCGGTATTTTTTAAAGTACTTTTCTTTTGAAAATATATCAAAATAATATTTTTATTTTTAACATTTATTATTTTATATCAACATATCAAAATGATCTAAAAACACAACAAAAAAAATTATTTTTTTACAAAAACGCTTTCCAACCGCAAAAACAAACAACAAGTTTTAATTAAGCTTTCATTTTGGTTTTGTAAGCCTTGTTGGTAATCAAGGTTGTCAAAAATACTTTTTTGATATAACACGAAAAATACAATATAAAATCGGATTATAAAATCATAAGTAATTTTTTTAACTAATTATATATTGACAATTTTAGCAAAGAAATTAAATTATATTAAAATCTAATAAAGTGAGTCAACAATATTATAATTAATGAGTGATCTAAATAAAATTAGAGAGATAAATAGTATTCAAAATTAAATAAACCCTAAATAATGTCTAATACGCTACAAAAAATTCAAATTAAAAATAATTATTTAAAAATAAATAAATAAATAAATAGAATAATAAAAAAAAGTCTTCAAGTGAAAATTCTTCAATGTAGCCCGAATCTCCAATTTTCATATATTCTTAGCAGATTTGAATCTTGATTTCAAACATGTTGTTCCCTCTCGTCTGGATGAATTACTAGGCCTATAATATATGGTTAGAAAGCTTCAGATGTCTAGTTTTCATCCCAACATTAATTGCAGAAACATTCCTCCGGTAGCTCCATATATGTCACAAACAGTACACGAAGGTCTAGTTTGATATATATGACAAAATTCATCTACTAACTTTGACCATAAGAAATATTATATTTACAAATTTCATTTGACTTGAAAATTTACCACAATATATTTTCATGTGTTTAATATTTCCCTATAAAGTTTCAGTTCTATCCAATGTATAGTTTGAAAGATAGGTCCAATCTTGTAAAACTGGTCAGCGGATATTTTAAGGTCAAATTTAGACTTGACTTGATTCATATCATAAATTTAGTAAACTTGTAAAATCGAATCAAGTTTACCGATTTTACACGAGTTAAGTTTGATTTTACTAATTTTCGAGTTTTTAATCTAATTTTACATGTTAAATACATATTAACTTGAAAATATAGTTTTACTAGTGAATTTATAATTTTAACACCAATGTTGGTAATTACTGGAGAAATAATTGTAACCATAAAACAAAACAAAGTTCGAAACTTGCTTACAACGTTTTTACAGTAATCATCTAGTACCTGTCGTGATCTACTATTATTTATTGCTCAGTTGTAGGCGAAAATATTGAAATTTTCAAAAAAAAGCTATGCTACAGGCAGTTAGTCTGTCTTGTATGGAAGTTCAATTAGCATACACCTCTTTTTCCTGACGAGGAGGGCATAAATTATATGTCCGAATCCAATGCTCCAACATGGAGCATCAAGTTCTTTTGGACATTCAGGGCAATTTTTTGTCTGTTTGCTTGTTTAGTACGATAAATCACTGATTGAATTGTCCTATGTCGAAAAAGTAAATAAATTATACAGTTCAAGCTGATTGTTTATTGATATTAATTAGTGGTAGTAGTAGGCCTACGCCTGCAAAATTTTAGACAAGCAGCCAGCGAATATATAGCAGTATTATCGTTTTCTAAGCATGCGCTTGGCTAGCTCTCTTGTCTTTAGGAATCAGGGGTAGTTATGGTTTTTTCTAAAATGTTTTTTTTTTAATATATTAAAATAATATTATTTTTTTATATTAAAAAACTTATTTTTAATATCAACAAATCAAAACAATACAAAAATTTAAAAAAATATTTTTTTAAAAAATCAAACTTTAAAAAACACAATTCCAGATACATTTCCAACCTCCGCGTTTTCTTTTGCTTTGGAATGGAGGTAAGACACTCATGATAAAGATTCTGGATGTCTAGTCCTCATTTTAGTGTTTAAATAGTCATTTAACCCGTGATTTGCTTAGATTATAATATTTTTTTAAAAATAATATTAGATATACAGGCTTTTTTAATGTATTTTTTATATAAACCGATAAAAAACCAATGCAAAATAATAAGATTACATGTATCAGAATCCCTAATAAATCAAATATTAAAATATTAAAATTCAAAAAAAAATTAATCTAAAAAAATTTAATTTTAAAAAAAAAATTCAAGTTTTTAAGAAACACCATTACAAATACATTTACAACCTCACGTTTTTGCTTTTGCTTTGGAATGGAGGTAAGACAGTAATGATAAAGATCTAGTCTTTAGTGTTTAATCAGTCTGTAAATAGAATAGTGAGTTATTGAGGAGGATTCTTGGTACAAGTAGTCCTGTACGTGGTCGTTTTGCTTTCCAGTGAAGAAATTTTTTATACAAAACAAAATTGATGGTACAGCTGTAAACAGTCAATGTTTTCGACAAAAATTAATCACAAATATTGTCAACGCGTTTTATATTTCAAATTGCTTAGCTGTTGTAAAGAATCTTTGAAAATCCTGCTCGGCAAAACTTGCGTATATCTAATTAGGTTGCTGCTTTTTTCTTTCTTTTTTTTTTTCTTTTTTTTTTGAATTGGTCTCTTGCCTGGCTCAAAAAAGAAAACTGAAAGATCATGCGAGTCCCAGAGAAAAAAAAAAAAAGGGTAGGTTGTCTTGTGTTTGAAAGAATCAATTTAAGGAAATGAAGGTTGTCTTGTGTTTGAAAGAATCAATTTAAGGAAATGAAGAAGTCCTCCCACAAGAACTCTTACGCTTCAAACTAATGTTTGGGTGACAATATGGAACTCAAGGAAACTAGCTAGCTAGCTAGCTCAAAAAGGAAAATGCATTTACAGTAATCAAGATTTACAGTTTGACTAAATATTGTTTAGGCTCGATCCCCTGGCTTTATGGTGCAAAGGAGAGTGCAATCCATTTCCATGATTTTGGCTTAGAGCAGTTTCTGAGTGAATGGTCGGAGACCTCGGCCGGGATCTACCATGACGCTTTTGGCCTCGATGGAGTTGATGCCTTTGGTGCTGCTGCCCGTTCTTCTCTTTCTTCGTCTCATCCCTCTTGGTTTCACACTCCTTGTTATCATCTTCTTTAAGATTTTCAGTTGGAACTGTGTACACAAAAGGTCCAATAGGAACGTCTTCAAAATCCTTGAGTGGATCCAAAGTGTTAACAACTATGCTCATTGTTGGTCTATGTTTTGGCCTGTGGCTCAGACATTGATAAGCCAATTCAGCTGCCTTTCGAGCTCCAGTTTCTGAGTATTGACCCTCCAGTCTCGGGTCCATTATCCGGCCGAGTTTCCGGGGATCATTCAACATGGGCCTTGCCCACTCTACCAGGTTTTGTTCTCTTTGGGGACGGCTTTTGTCCACAGACCTTCTCCCTGTAAGAAGCTCCAGGAGTACTACTCCAAAACTATACACATCACTCCTTGATGTCAAGTGACCTGAAACAATCAATGTCAAATTAATTAGATTTCTATATGTATGCTGGCTGGGCAATCAAATGAATGCCAAGGTCAAATGCACAATCACACACACACACGTATGATTGAGTATTAGCTAGCTTAAAATTAAACATATATAATAAATTACCTGTCATGATGTATTCAGGAGCGGCATAGCCTTGCGTTCCCATGACTCGGGTGGAAACGTGTGTGTCTGACCCTTCAGGACCATCTTTTGCTAGTCCAAAATCTGAAAGTTTCGGCGTATAATCCTGTGGAGAACATTCGGGGAAACATCATTATTAGAAGGTTAATTAATATTGCGTAAACTAAGACGAGTCCTGATTAAAGAAATTAAGAGATGCTTACCGAGTCCAGCAAAATGTTGGAAGCTTTGAAATCTCTGTATATGACAGGCTTTTCTGATTCGTGGAGGAAGGCTAGGCCCTTTGCAGCTCCAACTGCAATTTTCGTTCTTGCTGACCACGGTAATGATACCGAATACCCTAAAAATTCAAAGAATACCTGTCAGCTCTCAGGTTGCTTTTCTTATTGTAAAATGATTATAGTTTATTTGCATAACAAATTAAACTTGGGATTTCCAAAGAAACATACTTCTAAATAACTGATTCTCTAAACTTCCCCGGGGCATGTATTCATAAACCAGAAGCCTATGCTCCTCCTCGCAACAATAACCAATCAACTTCACAAGATGTGGATGCCTCAGTTGCCCTAGAAAGATCACTTCCGCCTAACAAAAAAATTATTAAAAGAGAGAAAGAGACAGAGTTAGTTAATCATCTTGCAGCTTGGATAGTGGAAGCCCCTTTAATTAAAAAGTAGCAAGGATATTTAAAAAGTATATACGAATGTAGGTATAATACACACTACATGCTAGAAATGACAAGTTCAAAGCGCTCACCAACCACTCCCTGTGTCCCTGCGAGCCATCCAAGTCCAAAAGCTTAACGGCCACAGGCTGAGCCTTCAAGCCAGGCCTAAGCTTGTCATCGATGAAACCTTTGTGCACCGGTCCAAACCCTCCTTCACCGAGAAAGTTGCTTGCTGCGAAATTCTGTGTGATCACCTTCAACTCGGGGAGTGTAAAGACGTGAAGGTTAGAACCAGCGAGAGATATTGAGAGATCCTCAGATAGTGTGCTGGGATTGCTCAAATCGGACATTGAAATCCTCTGGAATGAAGTTTGTTTCGTAACAATTTTCTTGGGTTTGGATGGTGAGATCTCATTAGGCTTGAAACAGCTTGAAACCATCGATCTCCATGTGGTTTTTTCGACCGTCATTATCATCAAGCTAACGATTCTTCAGCTTGTAATAATATTCGGTTTCTGGGATCAACAGGAAAATGATGATATCCTCGTTGTTGTCGAAGGGATGTATAGAAAAGGAATAAGTGTTCTTCCCAAGAGCAGGAGGAGGATTGGGAAGGAGTTAGGTAGGAAGAGGAGAAGAGATGATGGAAATAGGGTGATGGGGTAATGGCTTAAAAGGGGGAGGCAATCGGGACCTAAACAATAATATTCAAATTAATCAGCAATAGGTAGCTCTCAAAACGCGGACATGGAGAAAGAAGTTATCAACTCCTTTCTACGCACACACGTTTGATTCTTTCTTTTATCTCCATGTCCATTTCTCAAAGCATGGAATTAAAAATATAATATAATGTGGAATATATCAAGATTTATTCATATTAAGTATACCATATAGTATTATTAGAATCAATCTACAAAGTTGGTGCGAGAGAAAATGACATGGATACCCCGCCTGACATTTCTTCTTCCTCTTATAACCAAGTTTTCAAGCCAATCATGCGCACCAGCTATACACCACAAAGTCAGTAAAGTCAGAGGGCACTTCCGTCCAAACAAGAGATGGGTGATTTTGACAAAGGAAGCTAGGTTTGGTCGGATAGCAAAATAGCCCGTAAGCTTCTAGAAAGAATATCTTAGAACTAAAGAATTGTATTAACAGCAAATGACATGCACAAAACAGCCTCGGAATACATCATTGTAAGCTAAGAATATCATCACGATCGCGGATTATCTGACGTGGACTTTTCTAATCTTCCCTAATATCAAATGGTCGTCAATCTCCCATCCAAGTTGACCCTTCGGTGGGGCCGTAAGCTGGTAGTTGAGTAGTCATCTCAACCCTCTTGTTCAAGTAATGTTTAAGAATAGGATAATAATTATTTTTTAAAAAGTTTTTTATTTTAAAATATATTAAAATTTTATTTTTAAAAAATTATTTTTAACATCAGTACATTAAAATAATCTAAATATATTAATTTAAAATAAAAAAAAAATCCAGAAACACTTTCCAACCACATTGTTTGCTCTTAATATTTTTAGGACGGTGATGATCATCATCATGAATATTAATAATGTGAGAGAGATCAAGATAAAAATGGAAAAGATCATGTATATATTCCAAATTCAAATGATGTTCGGGGTGTTTAGAGTATTGTAGCGATTGTTTTTTAAAATATTTTTCACTTGAAAATATATCAAAATAATATTTTTTATTTTTAAAAAATTATTTTTGATATTAGTATATTAATACGATATAAAAATAAATATTAAATAAAAATAAATAAATTGTATATATTTCCCTTTTGGAAAGCAATACAAAAGGTGGCTTAATCTCAATCATCTATTTGTTATGTTTTGAGTACCATGCGAGAAACTACTCTCATAAGGGGTAGTTTTGTCAATGAGGGAGTAGGTAAGGTGGGGTTCAATTTGATATTGTCGTCACTTATCAAAAGTCAATGAGCGTTGTTGTCATTTTGCGAAATAAATCGACCACATCGTCAATTTTCGTGTCTTTTTATACGGGTGTTTATATCAAGCTAGTTATTATTTTTAAAAAGTATTTTTAAAAATTAAATTTTAATGAAATGTCATTTCAACTCTGATTCCAAACAATGTGAATATAAGTTTGGTAATAGTTGAAAATTTTTAATTTAAAATATATTAAATTAATATTTTTTTTAGATTTTTTTATATTAATATATTAAAATCATTAAAAAACACATGAAAATATCAATTTAATATATTTTTTTAGATAAAAAATAATTTAAAAAATATGTTAAACCGTATTACCAAACGTAGTCTAAGAATAAGAAGTAAATATAAATAAAAATTATTTTTAATGAGTTAATAGAAATTGTTTTGTGTAGGAAACATTTTACTGAAAACTAGGTTAAATTTTTTTTAACATGGTAAACAAATGCGGTAAAATTTTAAAAGTTGTTTTTCTAGAAATTATTTTTCATAAAACAAATAAAACTTAGTTGATGATGTGCTTACAATTTCTTCATAGCAACACACGGAGATTTAAAAAAACTTATAATTGTAATATCAACTCGTAATTAACATGGGGCAAGTTGAAACAATCACTTTCATTGAAAACTTCTGATGAAGATTTCAGCAACTCTCCTTAATTTCTTAATTTAAGTAATGAAAAAGTCTCCAAGGATAACAAATATTACTTTGGTAGCTTTTTAATTGTCAGCAATATTATTAATTAATTAATTATATGGTTAATTTAATTATGGTCAAAATAAGGGTGGACAATTCAATCAAAGCACAACTTCCTTACCCTCTCCATGGTATTTTACCAAACAAATACCAAATATCAATATTGTTGAAAACATTGATGTTACATTGACTAATGTCTTCTAAAAGGTTTTGGTAATTATTAATTATTCGAGAGATTAACTAGCTAATACAATGAATATGAATAATTAGGTATTATTGAAGCATGAAAAGTCTTGAGTTAGTACCACACCAATGACTACTCCTGCGTATTCTTATGAAAAATACTTAAAATCTTGTATGCTAGCTATATGACCATTTAATTTAGTTAGTAAAATTAATTAGAGATTGTAGATTTATGGTGCCCGGTGATTTAATATTGTGTATATTTAGAGAACGTTTGGAAACGCGGGCCAACCATATTTTTAAAAAATTTAATTTTTTTATATTTTGAATTATTTTGATAGGTTAACCTTAAAAATAATTTTTAAAAAATAAAAAAATATTATTTTAATATAAAAAGCATTTTAAAATCCATGTATTTATACGGTGCGTTGAATTAGGAAAATAAAATAATGTAGTGAGATGTTTGTAGACAAGTGGCAATGGATCATACGCTTACAGCGTGGCGTGTGAAATGGAAGACAATTAGCCGAACCTAGAGCGGCGTGTACACAGAGAACATTCTACATAAGCGTGTCATGCAGTGAAGAAATCGTACTAAAATAAATAAGACTTTTTATGGGGTCAAGGTCTAATCTTCTGTTGGCCTATTTTCTTTGAAAAAACGAGGCTTCATTGATTATGGTAGTGAAACTCTTACATAATCAACTTCTCTCTTGATTATAGGTGAGACTAGTAGCTTTTGTTTTTTGTTTTCTTGTCTTAAAAGAGGTGTTTTTTTAAAAAAAAATTTATTTATTTTAAATTAATTAAAAAAATATTTTGATACATTTTCAAACAAAAAAATAATTTTAAAAATAACCATTATTATAATATTAAATAGGCTATAAGGCTAGTTTGAGGGAAATGATAAGGTTGATTTTTGTAGCTTTTAAATCCTCATACAAACCATCCTATTTAGATAGAAAATGTTGTTAAATTTACCTAAAGTTGGTAGGTTAATATAGTGAGTTGTTGACCTGGTTTTTGTATTAAGTTGGGTTTTTAAGTAAAACATGTGAAGCTGACCTAGTTTAATCTTATAAACCTAGAAAATACATTTTCAACTCAGTCAACCCGGTAAGAACTTTATTTAACTTTAAAAGAAAAAAAAAGCAATATTATTTTAATGATTTTCACAAAAAAAATTATTGAAATAAAAATGTTTTGAATTAGCTTTTTTAAAACAACTGAACTTGTCTAAGCATGGCTTTAGAAGGGTTTAACGGCTTGCTTTTTAAATTTTATTTTTTTTAATTAAATAATTATAAAAAAATAATTGCTCATCAAAATTATCTTTTATGATTCATTTAATTTTTTTCCGACAACAAATTAATTCTGAATTCTATCCCACCCCCCGCCTACTCATCTCTGGCTGATTCATATGCTATTCTTCTATGCCCCAATCCAGCCTAAATTCAAAATCAAGTATTAGATTGCTCTGCAATAACAAGCC
>Ga0307510_10003970_pt1 | contig 17341 bp, 19 predicted proteins | sample 12_EM_MG_FD_207224 | JGI IMG/M metagenome (GOLD analysis project Ga0307510, IMG submission 207224) | Populus trichocarpa ectomycorrhiza microbial communities from riparian zone in the Pacific Northwest, United States - 12_EM | ecosystem: Host-associated > Plants > Roots > Unclassified | place...
CAAGGTACCCTTTCTTCACTATGGATTTTCCGGCCTTCCTCATCATCATGTCTTCAACGAAACACCAAAGTTCTATAGGTGCTCACGGTGACCGAGTGGGAACCGATCGGCTAAAGAGCACTTAATGCGTGGCATCAGAACGGATGGGGGGGAAAGGAACCCACAGTGGCGACAGGGGCTCCGAATGCAATTGTTCTGCGAACGTTCTGCTCCTGCCCGATCGCATATTCCTTGGAGTTTGGTCTTGTATTGTTCCCGTTGCCCGCAGACTACGGCGGCACCCTTCCGCATTTACCTGACGTCCGACACTCTCTTCGAGCCTCCCACTCACACGTTGTAAACCCAAACAATAACCTCTATTGAAATAAGACAGGCAATGTTACGCTTCAAAACAGAAATCTAAACCGCCTTCTCGAGCAACGCACGATGCTTACGAAGAAGTTCGAAATACTCTGCCACACCTCGGTAGCCGTAGGCCAAGGAATTTTCAACCAGGTATTCCTCCTTCTTCGTATCATCAAGTCTTTCAGCCAGAACCGTCACAGGCGACCAATCCGTGGTTAACGTGGCCAGCTTTTCAAACCAAGGACGCAAAATAGCCGTAGAGCGGGTGAAAAATGGACCATATACCTCCTCCATTTGCTCCCAAAGATCATAGGACCTCGACTGAACCATATGAGTGGCATCGGACCGTCTGCTACCCGATAACATCCTCCGAAACCATCGGATCTCGTTTTCATCATGTTCCCTTTCGCTCGTACCGTCGTTGAAGGCTGCCGCCCACTGCGCCGTGTAGTAAAACGACTCGAGATCATCGATGGGGGAATGCATACGGGGACTTGGGCTCCACGGAGTCGGAGTCTTCACCAAGTTCCGGGACATGAACTCGTATGTCCCCTGCGTGGATGTCACATTAGTTAGGATTCCCTGCTCACAATCGGACGTACCCACATATCTTCCCCCCGTATTGCGCGACGTGGAGCAACCTTCCAAACGGGTGGCCATGTCGCCACCTATAACAAAACCGTAACACTTGTCCGGAGAACCTAGCTCCTTGATCATCTTTTCCAACAGGCTGAAATGCTTGGCCAGACGTTCCCCTCCATCCTGGAACCGGAGTTGTGTCACCAGTTGCTCCATTGTCCACGCTCCGAACGGCTTCGTCACCGGAGGGTCTAGCATAAGAACCTTGCCGATGTTGATATCTCCATGCAAAAACCCCATTTTCAGCATCAACAACCACCCTATCGGCATGTGAGACGTTATGGAATCTGTGGTAATGACCAACACGCACCAAGCATTCCATGCCCAATGGCCATGAATAGATCCCATGGCGTCTTCGTATGTACCAGTGGCCGACCAGTCGGTTTGTTCACATGAATCCACAGACTGCGGAACCGAGGAACGGAGGGGGCTCTTGAATCAGAAGTGATCTCCCAACGGAAGTCTTCTAGCTTTTCCACTTCGGTGGGCAAGAAACGCGCAGTGGACATCGGTTTCCCACGCGAGTCAGTTGGACAGAACGAATAATGATGGCGAGGGCTGCCAAAACCGTCCTCGGATTTGGCCAGGAAGTCAGCTTCCATCTCCTGGCGCCAGTCTTCACACCAAGAATACTTCACAACCACGGAAGCACGATCGCCATTGACGGCGCTGGTGTCAAGAGGTGAGGACCAAACCAGCTTCGATGGGGAGGGGCACCTCACAGGGATACGAGATTGACGAATGAAAGGGGTTATGTATGGTTCTTCAATCGTTTATACGTTAGAGCGTCGCTGGTATGTAAGTAGGGGTGAAAACGACACACGGATCTCGTCATCTCCCTGTTTCTTTTGAGCCCCGGCTTTGACGCGCTTGCGTGCGCAGAAATTTGGATTCAGAGTGGGAATATAGGGCTCCGATTCCTTTCCTTCGCAGGTAGGATAGTCCATGAGGAGCACCCTCGAGCCACGGCCTTGCACGTGAGGCCCGTCATGTAGCACTTCCGTGACTCTGGCCACAGTTCCCGTCTTATCACCTTCGTGACGGAGCAGGGGCATCTCGAAATCATCGAAGAACTCGAGAAGGCCAGCGTCGTTGGCGGATGCCCATTCGAGAATGGAAAGGAAAATTCGCAAGATATCCCTTCGGCCTTGTGGATCCTTGACGGAGCAGGGTTTCGATCCCGTCAGACCACTACGGTGGAACACCAGGAAACGGAGTTGGGCTTCGGTGTGTTGAAATCCGAGGACTATGGAGAACTGTCGAGATGGACTCGCGCTGAACAGACAACGGGCGTACGTCGTAGCTTGGGTGACTACCGGGGACCAACTCGCCTCGACCTCAACTGGGATCAGCACCTGGTTGGTGGAGGTGTTTCCCGGGCTCCATGCAACGCGTTCGTCGGGTACCAGGTCCAGACCACCCACAATACCAGGCTCAACCGGTAATACGCGCTCGACACCGTTCAGCGTCTGTTTGTCGTGGACGATAAACTTCAGGCGATTGTAGAAACGGGAGCCCCTTTCTGTAGACCCGGGAAGATTATCGAGAACTTCGTGACACGCGTCGACACAGTTATTTAGGAACACTGTAAGAGGGGTGTACCATGCTCGCTCTCCTTCAGTATCGACAGTGGGCCAAACGGGCGACACCCCCCTCTCTAGTCCTCCGTGGGCTGAGCTTACGAGCGCGTCAGGTGGACCTTTGTCGGAGGCAGACAACATCTTTGCGATCCTCTCGGCATTGAATTCCAAGATATAATCGTGGTTTTCTTTAGAGGGAGATTGCTGGGGGTCGGGCGCGTGGCCAGACGATAGGGACATTGGAGAAATTGGCGAACGACCTGCGGCAAACACCGAGTGCATCAGAACAATTCTACTTGGTCCCAAGCTCCGTTAAACATGTCTCCCCGATAGCCATTATCGCTATGATCAACTATTCGACTAACAGTCATAATTTTTGCATTTGGCCCTCACTTGTTATTCCGTTATCGACTCGGACACCGGTTGCCCCAAAAATGGTAGAGATTTCCATGCACCCACCATCCAAACCCTCAACCTCTCCCAGCTCTCAGCTTCTTCAAGTAACCTCATCACCCCCACGTCACGCAATGCAGGATTCCCGGTGCAGTGTGTGATCAACACCAACTTGCCCAGCAAGCACCAGTAATGAGAGGACAGACTCCCGAATCCCATAGGAGAACGTATCGCCTCCATCAATAGATTGACCCATTCATATTTGTCTTCCACATCGTCCACATCAGCGTTAAGGTGGTATAGCAACAAGCGGACTGTCTCCAACCTTGTCACAGTGAGCTCACTGTGCCAGATGCGCCAAATGGCACGGATGCTCATCTGCCGCAACCTCGGGGAAAAGAGCGTATCCTTCTCCACGCGCCCGGAGAAATAACGCATAAAAGAACCAGCAGGTGCACGGTCATCCGCGACCCATGCGCATACGGCGTCCGTAATGACTTGGTCGTTGTCACTTGAGAATGCGGTCTCGAACATCTGATCATGATGAGGTGTGTGATCAAAACAGAAGACCGGCAGGTCACGGCCAGGTGCGACAAGGTGGAACCCAATCTCGAGCGTTTTGGAGAGAAGACTTACATAGCCGTCAAGACCTAGGCCTCTTCGGTGTCCCCGAGCACGGTGGACCTTGAGGTTCCGGAGGTGCAATAACCGGTCTCGCTGGCGGGTAAACACTGCATGCATCACGACAGACCGCAGGTGAGGAGAAGAAGGGCGACCTGGAGCATGACGGGAAGACTTTCGATGAATGAGTGGAACGGCCATTTCCCGAGGCCATCGAATTTGTGCTGGCGGTCGCAAGAGCGCTCAATCGTCGATCCACCAGTGTGCCGGAGGTATCTATTCAGCCGTTGTTTGCCCAACAACAGCATCAGCAGACTTGCCTACGGGAAGTCAGAGGTTGTGACGATCTCTTGGAAGGGGCGGCGGGGTCCTCGTTCGGAGAAATGGGTTGGTCGAGGCTGAGGAGAATTGCTCAGAGGTAGGCTTCTGAGCGTTCAGCGGAGTCTGGCTCGAGCTTCGATTGAACGTCGACGGCGAAGGTGGAGCTGACCACGGAGAACAGACCTGCCTAGGAACGCGGTCAACGCTGTGTAGCGAGAGAGGGACTGCAGAAACACACAAAAATCAAGGTGGTGTTGAGATCCTCATCGCACTTTTGCATGTATTCGGTATCGTGCTCCACCGTCTCTCGTTTGTCAATGGTGTAGAAATCGAGGTGGGGGTCGTCGTTCTTGATGGGCTAGAGGTACATCCGCAGGCCCTCCTGGATGCCGTTCGGACGAGCTTAGTTGGTCCTTGTATCACGTATAAAACTCTAAAACGCACCACCGAGGGTCGACGTTGACCGGTTTCGCACTCCCCTCGTCGCTAATCGTCGTATTCCAGTCGTATCCTACCACGCGGTGGGGGAGAGAGTGGAAACACTCTTGGAGGAGGATCCCCGAAACAGGGGAAAGGTCTGTTGGGCCGGCCTGGAAAAAACGCCGGACACAAAATCGAGGGGGGGTTCGGACTGAGATCGGGCGCCAAAGAGTTTAAATTTCCGAGTCCGAGAACGTTCGGGCATCCCGGCCGACATGGACATTCGCGGGGTCCAGATTTGTTCGGATGACCTCCCCGTCTATTTTCGGAGGATGGTTCGAAAGGCGAGAAAGGAAATCTGCGTGTCTCGTGCACGATGCCTGCCAAGGTTTGCATCGCCCAGTACACTGTGACGTTTCCATCTCACCCAAGGGTGTCGTTCGAGTTGATGGGCACTTGGGTAGGGAGATATTCGACTAAGGGCAGTAACTCCGGATAGATTCACTAGTTGGCCATTCGGGATGTGAACCAATTGTGAGCACCACCCCATACTCATTCGTCTCATTTACATGTGGACAAGTGTTGGGAAAGGTAACTAGCTGCCGGTATATCTCCCTAAGACGTCGGATGTGGATTATTCGCCTTCCATCGTGACTCCCCACTCTCATACACTTCCTTCTTCCAAATAGGAACGTTGAGCTTGACCTGTTCCAAAAGGTATTCACAAGCCACGAAAGCCTCCTTCCGGTGAGGCGAAGAGACCGCTATCACGATCGACGCTTCTCCAACGGGCACGACTCCCAATCGATGGTGCACTACACAATGTAGCAGCGGGGAAACCGGAGGGCCGGACACCACAGCATGCTCAGACCGAGTCGCGTTCGCGTGAGCAGATGAAAATATATCCGACATCGTCTTTACCGCCAGTTTGCTGTACGCTTGGTATTCCAAACGCGTCACGACCTGACCTGAGACCCAAAATACGTGGGAAACGTGCGCGGGGGCGAACGGAAGAGCTGTCAGTGACGCACCTTGAAATGAATTTCGTGTTGTTCCAATGAACGCGGCGATCGCGCCAGCCGTGTAATCCTGTACCGACCGTATGATAGCCTCCGAGTCCAACTTGTCGTATGTGAGAACGAATGTGCCCTCTGGAATCTGGAGCTTGGCCGCGACGGAGGCTGGAGGGTTGAGAGACGACTCGGGGTCCGACATCACGTCCATACCTTGAAGAAACCGAGGTGCATTTTAGGTTGGATACCCCGGCTGGAAAATCTGAGAGCATACTTTGACTTTAACTTATAATTCGATCCCAAGTAAGAGCATGTCCGTCAGCCTCGGTGAGGGGGTCAGGATGAACAAGTGTGGGTGATCTAGTAAGCAGTGAGCGGACCAAACCAAACTCCGGTGATCCGACTGCACACATCTACCTTTTACACTACAAGGACGGCCAGCATCTCAAACAGCCACGCCGAAAACATCGTCATGGCCGACACAAACACGACCGCGGTATTCACTACAACCTCAGCCTTCTCCATCGCCGGCGTTTTTGGCGTTCTAGCCTTCGCATACATCGGCCTCGTGAAGCTCCTCCCCAAAACAGCCTCCAGGACGGACAGGATCACGTTCCTATGGCTGGTGAGCGACTTAAACCTCGAACCACCAAACATCTACACGATGTTACGGAGGATGGAACCGTTGATGTGGTTTCGTCTTAGGCGTTCGACGCGATGATTCATTTCACGTACGAAGGGTCGTGGTTATACCTCTCGACGTTCGGCAGGACCGTGAACGGAAGTAAAGGCCCTCTAGCCGAGATGTGTGCGTATATTTCCCTGTGAAACAACGTGAAAGGAATTCACCACCGGTCATTCGCTGACAGGGAAAGAATACGCAAACGTCGATTTCCGTTGGGGCACAGCCGATCCAACCGTAGTCTCCCTCGAAATTCTTACCGTCCTCGGCGCCGGACCGTTATGTTGCTACATCATCAACCAACTCATCAAGAACGACCCTGCGAGGCACTACTGGATCATCGTCCTGTCCACCGCTGAACTCTATGGAGGGTGAGGTCCTCTCTTGATCCTTATACCTTGGAAACGCGCGTAACGCCGGCGGTTGCGTAGGTGGATGACTTTCTGTCCTGAGTGGCTTACTGGAAGTCCAAACCTCGACACATCCAACGCCTGGAGTTTCTGGATATACCTCGTCGTGCGTACTACGTCCGTCACACACCTCGGATTTAACCCACTGAGACGTTCCCTCCCCTCCAGTTCATGAACATTATCTGGGTCTTCGTTCCACTCTGGCTCATGTGGGACTCCTATCACGCAATTGCTGGGTCGCTACGTTCGACTCACAAAGCCAAATCGTCTTGAAACTGTACCGACGGGTTCGACCTACGTCCACTTACCCCTGTTGTATAAACAATTGATACCCCGGGCTTAGAACGAGTTAAGCTTGATAGTGACGTTCATCTTGCGTGACCGCCCCTCCCCCAAAAGTGCTCTCGGACGAGTACCGAAATTCAACGGCGCCAAAGCCCCTGCATTTACCACACGGGGATGACGAACCATTTGGGGGGTAGTCAGTACGATATGTGGGGCCCGCGTGAGCCCGGCGGTTGCGAGGAGACTCTGTCCTGCTCTCTGTTGTCGGAAAACTGTTTCCACTCGTGATAAGACTGAAGCTGCAAACAAACGAGTGACTTTAAGGGACGAGAACTACGTGGAAAATACGAGCACAGCGAGCCTGGAAGAACCAAGCCCTGCCACAAGAGTCCACTTCGAAACTACAATAGTGCAGTAAGCAATACATACATACAGGGCTCAGTCCTTCCCGGCAACGACCGTCATGCCCTGTTTTCGGGCCATATGACCCTGATTCTAGATGAGCGGTTTGAAGACAATATCTGCGACCTGACACAACAGGTGGGGTCCCGGTAGGTCTCTTAGTATAAGTTCGCGAATATTCGTGCACGCATTTCGTAACTCTACGGATGGTCACCCATTCCCAACAATCGAATCACTTTCAGAATCAGTGTACATGCGGGGGTTGGAGTGTTAGGATATTCTTCCAATGGAACTGGCTACCATACACGACTAGCTAGGTGTTGGAAAATATGATCCTCAGCAGGGGGAGAGCGACTATGCATACGAGGTCATCCGAAACATAAGGGAGGAAACGCGGTGGAAAAAAACTGACATAAAAGATGAAGAGCGAAGAAGAGGCGTGAAACGTTACGTATTTTAGCATTAGAGACTCGGGGAAACCCTCACAGAGCCCTTCCCCTCGGCTCCACCGACCTGGCTTTCGTCGAGTTCTTGTTCATGTTCCTCGCCAGGTGTGAAAACTTCTGCTCCAATCCCATCGTTACATAACCCTCTACTTTCGCATTTCGACGCGTTTCTGCCGTGCTTGTCGGTCTCGATCGCCTCCGGGTTTTACTCCTGTTCCCGTCTCAGCAGGCGTCCGCTGCGTGCCGACGGAGGTAGTACCGCTCCTCAGAACTCTCGGGGCCACAGAGCGGAGCAGCCCGGGTACCTCGTCCAGTTCATCATAAGATACTCGACGGACGCACTTCGGCTGCCGCTCGGATGGACCGGGAATATCGGTGCGCACTAAAAGGATCATCTCATCGAGGGGTGAGCGATTCAGCGACTCAGTGAACGCATGAACAAGATCATCCCAGTCCTTGGAATCGGCGTAGCTGTTGGGTCTCAGTAGCAATATTTTCGCCAACGAACAATGCCTACCGCTGATAGATCCCTGGTGTGTATTTTTCGTCTCCTTTTTCGTCTCCTTTTCCGTCTTCTTTTCCGTCTTCTTTTCCATCTCCTTTTCCATCTTCTCTTTCGTCTCCTTTGTACAGCGATTGGATGCTGGCCAGGGTCTTCTCCTTGAGGTCTTCATCGTCTGTATTGTATCCCACTACGAAAGGTTAAACTACAGCCCGAGGAAAGTAGGGTGACGTGACTGACTGAGGCACAGGCACAGGCAGCTGACATTCAAACCCTCAGCAATAGGCTTTGACGCTTGAGCTTGGATCAACTCACATTCGAGCGATATAAAACGGCCCCGTGAGGCTGGTCACTTTGCTACCATCCGCGATGAACCATCCCCAAGTTTCGGAAGGGGAAGTAAGGTGCCGCCGAACTTGCGCATCGATTCGCTCCATAAGCTCGATGATTGTTGACACGAACGTTGAGAAGGTCGAAGTATCCCTTTCCAAGTCCGTACCCGGGATGATGAGATTGATAAACCAGCTTTGAGGCATGATGACATCGTGCAATCCACCTCCGAGGCCGACCTTCCTGGCCATGATGAACAGGCCAGAGAGCCTTTCTACGAGATCGCACAATACGATCAGGTCGACACGCACTGGCGAGCTACGAAGAACTTCACTGAGAGGAGAAATCAGAAGAGACATATGCGTATTCACGTATCCTGCCGTACGCACCGTAGATACACCGAACCAAAAACCAGCAAATCGTATGATTCCGCGGTCAAAAACGCGACGAACTCCTGTTCATTCGGATCCACCTTTTCACGAGACAGGGATCGCGGCCACAATGTCTTCTTGCACATATGTGTATAAGGAACATATTCCCAGGCATTGTCTCTATCAAGGTCGAAGGCCAGCGTGCATGCGACCATGAACCAATGCTTGAAGCGATCCGTGGGCTCCAGGACATCGTTATACTTTGGGTCACAACAAATGTATCGAACCCATTCTCGCACAACCTTCAAACCACCAGCTCCACCGGGTATGTTTTCAATGTCGACATTTGCCAATGATCCGAGCATCTGAGAGGGTGGATGAAGCGCTGAGTACAATGCCCCAAGCCAGTAGCTTTAATTCTAATGAGTATCCACGCGTTTTTTCCGCAGAGTAAACAGGCACGTACTTTTTCACATCCAAATCGTCGTAGCAAGCCGAATCCAGAATTCGAAATTGCAGAAGTATCAGGCGGAGTCGAGCATGATACCAATCGGCTGTAAGTTCTCTCGGCCGGACGTGCTGGAAGGTGCATGGCTCCGTTTTCTTTGAGGGGCTGCATTCCTTTTGGACAAGTGACTGCGGGCAAGGCGAGAATTTGTACGCGTCGCGGAAGGTTTCATCCTGGATTTTTGTGCGCCTGAAGGTCCGATTTGAAATGAAGTGGTTGATGCTCTGACAGAGCTCATCATGACTACATCTCTGCCCGTCCGTGCTTCTTTCTCCTGAGCCAGATTGGTTGGCGAGTATCTTGTGTAAAGAGGATTGTTCTGGCACCAAGTAACGGTTGTACCCCAGTACTTGAAACCCAAATAATCTCTGGCGGGCTGAGCCTGGAGCCAACGAGTTGTCGCGTCGAAGATTTTTCAGCAGGTGAATGTAGTCAAGGTAATGGTAGAGTGTCGCTTCAACCTTGTCAGGCGGGAGGTTCCGCATCCTGGGAGGGGACGAGAAGAAATGGTCCAAGCACAACAGAGTGGCGGGGTCATTCTTCGTCTCGAAGAAAGTTTCGGCGAGCGCGGGGAGACTTGCACGGTTAGTACGTTGGGTTGCTATTGCTTCGAACATTGCGAGCTGAAGATCCTAGGATGAGGCCCGTCGGTTGAATGGATGGAAAGGATTTACCTCATCGATTTCCAGTTCCGTCATGATGTTGTTGTCCAGTCGATCCGTGTATACCAGTAGTTTTGAGGCAGTGGGGCTAAATGCTGGAACTACCCCAAGGATCAAACTTTGCCGGAGCCCGGTCAAAAGGTAATCGATCATCGGTCGTGCATGGCTGACGCTGTAGGTAGCTGGTGCACTCAGGATCCTGACCGCCTGCGGCATATTGCCATTCTCGGCGTAAATTTCTGCGGCTTCGAGAATTCTACCAAGGTCTATTAGCAGCTCGATACGCGCCTTGTACAGATCGGGACGTTTCTTCAAGAACACTAGCGCATCCTCCTTGGAACGGAAGAGTTTTAGAGCCGCCCTGTTCAGGCCTTAGAAAGGTGTACCCAAAATTAACCGGACTGAGGTGCTCACTCCATGTTTAGATACTAAGTCAATGAGGGTCAGAAATTTAGTGGCGCGACAACTGTTAAAATATACCTTAAAATAGTGCACTTTAGCATCCGTTTCTAAGCGTTCAACGAGACCGCCGTCTATGACGCTCCTGTGTCGATTGATCACCTTCACCATCTGGTCGAAGTGTTCTCCTTCCCGGTAGGCGCAAGCAGCTGCTAAATACTGTTCGGCAGTGCAGTAGTTATCTCCCGCGTTTTCCAGCTCGTGGGCTTCGAAATAACATTCCCCGGCAGCCCCGTAGTAAGCCAAACGTTCATTGTCCTGCGACGTGGAATACCGTGCACAGGCGATGAAAGCTTTGGCTGCAGTAACAAAGGCCCGGATCCTGGTTTCGCCGGCGGTAGTGGATATCAACCGAGCATTTTCCCGTAAGAAGTATGCACCACAAATTTTGACCACCCGGTTCTGTTTAGCCCTCGAAAACGCGACTGAGGCTTGCTCATAGCGCTGGTTGAGGAACATCCTGTGGAGGAGGTCATTGGGATAATGTGATACCGAATCCTAATACTGACGTTCTCCCTCTCTTCAACCATTCCTCATCACTGGATTGGACCGCCAGATGTGGTATCTCTGCAGTAGACGATCGGATCTCGATCTGGCCCTTGCTGCTCCAGTACACCTGCACACGGAGTGAGATTTTTTTTCGGGATCGCAATGTTCTCAGATACCTTCATTGGCTCGGCTGACTGGGAGTTGTCCACGATCCAAAGGTTGTTTCGAGCGCGGGTGATCGCAACGTACAAGAATTTCAACTATCGGTCCAGACGGCATGAACGGAGATGAAAATCAAAATTCTGGCAGCGGTAACACACCTCCATACAGACACTCGCGTGACGTGTCTCGTCAAAGGTTGGATGACCTCCATTGGAAACCCCGTTGAGCACCAAACGCCACTGGTTCGGGGTCGCCGTGGAATCCCTGAAGAAGTTGTACAGTAGGACCTAGGTTTTATCGGTCATAAAGTAAATGTGAAGAAAAGTGAGACCAACATCATTGAATTCAAGGCCCTTGCTCTCATACAGTGTCCTACGGGGGTGAGTCAGATAAATAGGTAATGCAGGAACACAATAACTGACATGATAAGATTGTTTCCAACCCTTTGCCGCAACTTTTCCTTCGCAGCATCACTGCGTACAAGTATGCCTGGGTGGGAGGGGTTGGCACAGAGCAGACGTCATAAACAAAGTATCATACACTGGTCCGCCCCGAATTGAATAACTCCCCCTTGGCCGTTCCCAACAAACGATTTCTCCAAATCAGCCTGTTTGCAAAATTTAGGCCCCGATAGCTCATTCACAATGACAAACACACGTTTTCCTGGCCAGTGAAGAAGATTGGCTGGACCCCGTCAGTGATCGCCCCTTCTGGTTGCAGGACGTCGATCGAATACGGCCAATAACGCGTTAGGAGTTCGACAACGGAACGCGCACAATTCACAATACCACCGTGAGAACGGTAGTTCAAGACGAGTTGAAAAGTTTTCGGTTCGGCGGGGACTATGCCCAAGTCAAAGGAAAGTTGTTCCTAGATAGACCATCAATCTCGGAACAGCTCAAAACTACCAAAAGTTCCACCTCAACGCGGTGTTGAAATCCTTTCAGATCACGAAACTGGAACGAGCTGCCAACGGAAATCGTCTAGAGAATAATTAGCCGGTATCCGCGCATGATCATTGTCCATACTTGTGCGGTATCGCCAGCCCAGAACAGTCCATGGTGATTGACGCAGATTGTCCGGAGAACTGGAATCGTCAGGAAGGTGAAGGCTCAAGCAAAAGTTTGACACATACGGAGTGTGTCAATAAGGAGGTTGTCCTGGACCTCATCTACGTATCTAGGATGAAGTTAGCTTTACAGAGGAAAGGTAGACCCCCACGGAATCCTACAAGAAGTCCACCTTCTGACCGGCCAGGCCAATTTCACGGAGTTTTTCCAGTATGTAGTGCGTTCTGGAAGTGGATTTAGCAAATTAGGAGCTAATCCAGGGGGGAAGAAATATCACCGGTCTGCTGCATCGTAATCTCCTCGTTGACCTTTCCGCTTTGTGTACGCCATGAACAGACCATATATTTCATCCCGTTTATGGGAGAAGGTTGCTTTACTTCGAGCACTGAGCGACTTGTAAACCTTCTGATCAAGGTATCCATGTTTTGTTCCGATTGTATCCTCCGACCCCTTGATCACTCCCAGAAATTCCCCAAACACCAAGGCAGGGTCTAGGATACCAGTTGTCATAATAGGTCATACGTTTGGCACCGCTTCTCACCTAGGGCTCGGGTAAGGTTCTGCGGGAGGCGATCCCAGTAAGATGTCAAGAACACGCCATACGAAACAAAGTTTCTCCGGGACAGTTGCATGTAATCAGATGATGACATACTCCCAAATCCTGCACGCAGCCTAGACATTGGAGGTAAAGTTGGAGTTGCAGGAGATGTTGCCTCATCTTCAAGGGCATGAACTTCGGGGAGAGTGAAGTTGTCATTATGGTTGCCTTGTATGATATCATTCTGGAGCATCGTGCAGAGCTATTCACAGAGCGGTGAGGTTAGATGCTTCAAGGATGGGGATGCTCGTACCCGGTCATAGGTGATGAACAACGGGAAATGATCATCCAGTAGTTCACTGAACCTCTCTGGCAAGTCCGACCTCCATCGCTTGTTGTCATCTTGATCCACATACTCTATCTCCTGTTCAACGTCCTTTTGCATCATGCGTAGCTTCTTGCGGGAATCCGCTTTGAGGGATAACATCCGTTCTTTGAACTCTTCTTCAACCTTCATAGCCAGGACCCGAGATTGTGTGACAAAAACTTGGTGGGGCTTCGGCCCCATGTCAGGATATTTTTCCCAGATGCGTTGGATACCCAACATCTTGAACAGCATTGTCGTAGTCTTCCCTGTACCACTTCTGCCGATCACATAACAGGAAGAAAAGTGCTCGATGATTTCTTGCTCTTGCGGGCTGAGTGTCAGAGATAAGCACAGACATCACTTCATACAACTAGTACACATACGAAAGCGAGAATAGATGTGCAACTTCCCTTTCAGCTAGGATACCTGAGATGAATAAACATTAGTTGTCGGCATCAGGGATGTTTCTACATCGCATACTGTTCAGAAGCGGCTTCGGGAGGTTAGCATGCGGTTAGGCTGAGATCGAACTACTCACCTGAGATAGCATTACGAATTTATCCAGACTGGTTACATGATGGGTAAGTCATGAAAGAGGTTGTGACATCAGGAGAGAGCGCACACAAGCGTGGAATGGATCTATTACACACAGACTTAGTGTTGTATTTGAAACGTGACAGCCATCCCACTCACGTCCTTCACATCTTCTTCCGAGACTTCGATTCGTGATGTAGAACCTTGGACTTCGTTCATTGACGGAGGGAACAGGGCGGGTAGTATGGTATTATTGCCGGTGCCGAGAGGTTTATTTCGGAAAGTGCACCGTTTAACGTAGTCTGGACCCCGTCGTTGAAGTTGCCGGCTTAGGTTATCCCAGAACCCTCTATGACGAAGTATCGAGATACTAAACACCCGAATTACTGTAAAACTAGGAGGTCAGTGATCGGGATTAAAGAAGAAAAAGAGGGAGAGGGAGGGAGTACCTTGACATTCGCATTGAGAATCCACTGCATTAGGGTTCCTGAAATCGAGTATACAATCTATCTGATACTAAAGAGGTCAGTAAGTAGGGGGCTTTGGATTGCAAGTAATCCTTCGCATACCACAATCTGGGTATCCTCCGCTATCTTTGCCTCATATATGGGTAGTTTCATTTCAGGGCTCGTCAGTGACTTGCCGTCAGAAAAGTGACCCTGGGACAATTGCCTGGGGAGGATTAGCAGGAGTTATTGTGACGAAGGATCAACTTGCTTAAGTTTCCTCATCACTGTTCGGAATTTCGCATAGTCGGCACACTTGACATCTCGTAGATCTTTCTGAGCTCGAGTAGAGAACATGATCGACCATGCTCCGGATCCCTTGAGATTTTCGAAGCATAGCGCGGCCTTCATCAGCTGAACCATGGAAGACGCTGGGTCCCGAGATTGATCTGGCTCTCCTTCCAACGATTGTTTTGCCTCCACGTACGCGGATCTGAAGATCTGCGAAAGCGCCGGCCTCCTGAGAATAACGAGATAATTCTGAGGTAGTTTAATTCGACAGGTGGGCTACCGATTATGAATCCACACACCTCCAACATACTTCGGAGCTGTGAAAAGATTTTCTTGCATACGTCACGTACTTCCATATCCGTAGTTGGTGCGGCGATCCCCAGGTAATTGAAAGGAAGTGGGTCGATATGGTGATTGTCAGTGACCGATTTACCCTTTTTGTGGCCAACGGGGGAGGTGTTCACATCCTCCAACATACTATCGGTGCCTCCTTGCAAATGTTTTAGGGTATCGACCGAGAGCTCAACCTTTCTCTGGAATACGCGGAGGTTGGGGGGTACATCGGCAGCAGATGGATACTCCACAGATAGCAACGAAGTTGAGAATCTCTGGAGGAGTCGCATGCCAATGGTGTCCGTCGTTTGTGATGTTGCGGATCCGGGGAACCCTGCAATTATCCACTTTGAGAACTTGGTGTACGCCCCGTCCTCCAACACTAGAAGGTGTAACTATCAGTGCTGGAAACGTGCAAGGACCCACGGGCATGCGCAAAGTACCTGAAATGATATACTCCAAGATGTAGGAGCGGCCGTTGAGTGCCTCAACCATCCTGCTAATCTCTGGGTCACCCCGATGACAGATCACTTCAATTGTGCGGAGAGCATTCCGGAGTCCACCTGGGGTATCCAGTGCTTGCGGGTCGACTATGTTGATATCAAACGCGGCGTCTTGCGACGAGTGACTATCTGGTGGCATGGTGGTGGTGCGAAAACGAGATTGGCCGCCACACTTTGCTGACTTGAGGCATAGTTTCGGCAACAGAAGGCCGAGGCGCTGCGCGACGGCGTGTCAAAATGCGAACTCAGGGCGTGAAGTTCCTATTCCGTGTTGTAGGGCCGGCCGATTGTGATCACGGGATTCGGCCGCGTGTCCTCCTGCTGCCAGAAGCTGGTGGGAGGGCGATGACTGGGAGGGAACTTGAAAGCGTATGTGATTTCGGTAGGACCTCCTTGGTGCCGCAGATGCTCTTCAGTTCGTGCAAGTATTCCTGGAACGCGGGGCTCGCGTGATTTGAAATAAACATCAGAACCTAGGACAGTCACAGTATTGGGTACGGATTTGGAAAAAATGGTTTGGAGGCTCACGCTTTCCAGGTAGTCGACAAGCCATGCCAAATCTTCGCCTCGCAGGCTCGGAACTGCACTCCGATACCCTTCACTCCGAAGGAGGCCGCTGAGGCGCTTGTGGAACTGCGACGAAGTTCTGTCGAGACCGTGGAGTTGCTTTAGGACCCTGTGTGTGCTCATGATGGATGTCTGGCCAGGCCAGTGTTGAAGGGCTTGGTAAATCTGCGTGAAGGGTGATGTGCAGATGCTGGAGGCTCGAGCGCCGGAGCGCTTGGACCATAGTAGGCGCCAGATGTCATCTAGGGAATGTTTCAACGAATGGCGAACGACCCGACAACTGCATGGTTTGGTCCCATGACACCAAGCTGTCGACGCGTCATCCAGCTGCGCTCTGGCTTACGTCGTCTCCACAAGGTGCAGGGGCGACAAAGAATAAAGCCCAGAACCGCGCGCAGGATTCAAAAAATAGTAGAGTTAGGCGTGGGACACTACGTATGGATAACAGTAAAACCCTACGTCCATCGGTGTGGCCAAATACCAACGAAAAGTGTTACGAAGAAACTATGTAACGGAGAGCTTGAAGAAAAATTTCAGGATTGAACAGCTGCAGCAAGTTGACGAGTAGAGCCTGCCACGCGGTCGCAAAACCTACCAGAGGTTGTCCACGCCACGATAGTCCACGACGGCTTCCTCGCCACCCTCCACGAATATTCAAACTCCATCATCTTACAGCGTGTCTCCCCCCTTGTTCAGAATAGTTCTGATATCATTTCCAACCTTTCGACCATTCCGCAAGATCGCGCTTCATCGCAAGGGGCGAAGTTCATTACCACGAAGGTCTTGATCCCTTCTTCGAAAGCAGACCTTCCCTCCACCATGGTCTGCGCCTCGAACCGTAACACCGGCCCAAACAATGACCCGAGGGGAGACGTGATCCTTGTCCTCGCCCTCGACGCCATGGAGTTCCTGCATTCCGCTAGGATGCGGGCAGGGCATTGCTTTGAGTGGTGTGTCACCGCAACTGTCCATGTATACTCCGACGAGCTTGCTGTGTATGTGGCGGGCATCCAGGGACAAATCGAAGGGAAAGCAGTAGTTGTGTTACACTAACGACGACAGACGCGAGCGGTGTAAACGAGATCCTCGTGGGAGGTGAAGATTTGTGGAATCGGTGCAAGGACCTCTGGAGATGATGGATCTTGTGAAAGGCGTCCACCGAAGAGTGGACCATGGAGAGTGCACGTTTGGCCTCTAGTCCCGTTGTACTACGAACTGGAAACATAATATAAGGGCCGGGTTAGAGTGGGGTGAATAAAAACGAAACGTACCGCATTCAAGCATGGGGCCGACACCCTCCCCGAGGCTGACTGTGCTCACAACCCCTCGTGAAACTCGTGCAACAGCAGATAAAAGCCAGTCCATAAATATGGTGCTTCCCAAGTTGGATTCTTATGAAGAAATAGAGGTCGAGGGCGAGATAGCCTTTTCGAGAGCGGACAGCAAATTGATTTAGATTTGTTTCAGCATGCCCAGTGAGTCTTTTTCTCGCAAATACCACAGAATAGGTTGCCCAGGGCTGCACGTTCTTCATTGGAGTCAAGCGGATAGGAGATCACCCAGCAGAGTTGTCAGACTAGTGGGATAATACCGAGTGGGGCTGTTGCGATAACCTGCGGATGTCTCTCACCCGTCCCAACCCGCCAACACGA
>Ga0307510_10003971_pt1 | contig 17335 bp, 7 predicted proteins | sample 12_EM_MG_FD_207224 | JGI IMG/M metagenome (GOLD analysis project Ga0307510, IMG submission 207224) | Populus trichocarpa ectomycorrhiza microbial communities from riparian zone in the Pacific Northwest, United States - 12_EM | ecosystem: Host-associated > Plants > Roots > Unclassified | place...
ATATATCTTGAATTGATGTAGCATCATTAGACAACTCCCAGACAACAGTGGGCATGCACGAGAGAGAGAGAGAGAGAGATCCTACATTATGGAATCTCTTGGACTCCATTTTTCCCCATCCATTTATAATGTCTCGATAAACAAGAAAGATTACATAATATTCAAGGCCACCCTCGACCAACGTTTAGGCAAGGGTCTTGATCTAATATATTTTTACGCTCTACGTTGTCCTTGTAACGAAGATCGCTTCCACTCCACCAATCGCCGTAAGAAGTCTTTAACCTGTTAAGATATTTATGATTTATTAGTCCAACTTGTAAAACTGAAAATTTAACAATAATTATTACCACAAATAAAAGTATAACAACTTGCTTGTTACATTAAAGAACTTGCCTCTTTTGGTTCCTGTAGAGAATAAGAGGCATTTGTTTCCTTGGGAACTTTAGAAACAAGAATCCCAAGCCCTTGCCCCCTGTTTCTTAGAACCTGTTAATTTAGCATTCACATACGTACCAAATTGTTCAGAATAATTGAGATTTGGAGATAATATAGAGTTGTTAGTAAGAGAAACGAAAACAATTGAAGAATATAAGATTATATATACCTTGAATGCGTCCTCATCAGTTCGATCATCTCCAATATAGACCGGAAAAACGTCAGTAGAATTGGCATATCCTGAGGAAGAAACAATCAAACCATTACGAATCTACGTTGCATGAGATATTTGGCGGAATGTAATTAATGAATTGAGAAAATTATATATTCACCTAATGACTCTAACAAGAATTCAAGAGCTTTGCCCTTGTCCCATTTAATGGTGGGTCGGATCTCTAAAACCTGTTTTAATTAATAAAAGATGGTCAGGCACATTGATTTCATAGTATAATTAATTAATTAGTTCTTATGACAATAAAATAAGCAGGTTCTTCTAATTTAGAAAATGAGTGAAGATATACCTTCCTCCCTTGAGTTAATCTAAGCTTGGGATAATCATTGAGAACTGATCGGACTTGCTCTACTAATATAGCCCACATCTGTCCGGGAGAAAGAAAAAATCAAGGCACTATGTATTAATAATCATTCACACCACCCATCAAAGTAAACGAAGGTGAAGAGAAAATAGGAAAATGTACCTTTTCCTCAACACATCGAAAGTGTACGGATACGCAAAATTTGTTGTTTTCTACTTTAGCTCCTGGGATAGATTTTGTTCTCTCCAACAAGACATTGCACACCTGAAAATAAAATAAAAAAACTTTACAGATTTACATTCTTTCCCGAATCAAATTCGTTCTTGCTTGTTTTTTTACAGAAGGTAAAAGGAAACAAACCTCATCAATCATGGGTAAAAATTCACTGGCAGGTTGAAAGAGTACACCACCCTGAAACATCCATGAATTAATTAAATATAAAATTGTTTAATGAATAAATACAATTAAAACTAAAAGCAATGGGTAGAGAAGTAATATTGGTGCTCACTTTTTCGTATTTGCAATTATTTTTGGATGGTCCCTTGATGTCCATGCCATGGCTACCAGCATAATAAAGCCCTGCCAATCTTACAAAGCTATACACCTGCAAGATTTATACAAGAAGAAGAAAACAATATTATTCATTTCAGTACTGCAAGAAAAACTCCATGAACACCAACTACAAATTTTATTACTTTCAAAATAACAACAGCAGCAGCCGCAAGAGATACCTTATTTCTACACCTTCCCGTCACTATAGCCGTGGGAAAGTATCTAGCAACGTCCCTGACAGCTTCTCTCATCTACAGATTTGGAGGGAAAAAAAAGGAAAACAACATTTAGTATAGATGGAGGGGGATTCATGAAAATAAAAAATTATATTCTACATATATAAAAGCAGTGCTAACCTCATTGGTCATGAATGCTCTGTCAGGATCTTCAACAATGGGTGACAGTGTACCATCATAATCAAGGAACATCACAATCTGCTTTCCCTTTGAGCCTTTCACTATTTGCTCAAACATGTTCAGAGCAGAAGGATGGTTTACCTGTTTGATATTTAATTAAATTCACAAAGAAATAGAACTATTAGTAAAGTTAAAAGGGAGAAAATTAAAGACCGATTTGAAAGAACGATATAAGAGTACAGGTAGTAACTTGGTCTTTGAACACTTACAATCCAAGAATTTTTCTCTTCAGTTTCTGATAAAGAAGTGGTGGATTTGACACGGGTAGGTGAAGAATCCCTCATAGAATCAACCCAGGAACTGATTTTGCCTCCAGTTTCTGTCTTCTTCGAGAACCTCTTTCGGGTTATTGTGAAATACCCACCAGGAGCGGCAGGCAATGGCTTTGGCACAACAGGTGAAAACAGAGACTTGGGCAGCGCCATTGCGATGGTGATATCAATACCCTGTTTGGCATCAGGCACAACCACATTCTGGTTTGTCATCTCCGCTTGTGTAAACTAAACTCTGCATATGCATATATACATTAACATAAAAAGAACCGAAAATGAATTTAGAAAGAAAAGAAGAGGCAAGAAACATAGAAAGAATCTAAAAGGAAGTTGATAGATGTGAAGAGCACCTGAAGGTTTGAGAAGAGTGGAAGGAACAGGGGAAGTGAAGAGAAAATAAACGGGCGAGTAAACAAAGACAAGTAATGAATGAAAGTTGTTTTGGTCTTAGGATTCAATGGAAAGGGATACAGAAGAAGAGGTTAATAAAGGCCTCAAAAAGGTAAAAATTATACGCACTACGCTCACTCGCAAACAAACGCAGACACAAATACAACTGGGGTTGTGTGTTGTCAAATTATAAACTTGGTTTTCACGGCACTAGCTGACTAAACAAACAAAACCCACACTCCCTCTTTAACCCCTTTCTTCCCTCTGTGCACTTTTTTGGCCACAAATATACTAAAACCTTGAATGGACTCTTCAGGACCACTGAGATCCTACTTTACACATTATTAATCAATTTCTAATCAAAATTGCCATCTTATGTGACTTATATTCTCAATTTCTCTACTACATATATTAATTTTTTGTTTAGGAATTCCATGATTCTAACTGGCTTGGTTTTTTCTGTTTTTTTCAATTTAAAGAAGAACCTTCCTTTTACAAAAGAATTTAGAAGCAAAGGTTAAATGGAGGAATATTATTTGGTGTTTCTATAGTTAACAAGATCATTGCCACGTGATTCTGAGCATTTAAATATGGGTCTACCAAACATAATACGTGAATAAACTAGCAGATATATTTATGGACAAGAAAAACAGGTTTAGGTTCAAGATGAGGTTTGGTCGTGCTAGACCAGAATAACAGCTCAAAAAGTCATAGCTTTTGTTTTGAGTTTCGACTGTTGGATTGTATTCAAATTTTTAAGGGAAGTTTCTAGAGGCCGTTTTCCATATAGTAGCTAGTGTGTCGCTACACAAACTATCGAATTTTTACATATTAAAAATCTCATTGAGGCCCTCTAATTTTGGTAGTTTTTTGTGATTTTTCTTATTATTTTCAGATTTCCTACTTATTTTGGATTTTATGCTTCTTTGCTTTGTAAGTTCAAGTTTTTGTTTCCTAGTTAAGTTAAGGTTTCTAGTCTATTAAGGCTTTGCAAACCTTCTAAGAAGGAGACATCATTGTTATCATTTTAGATAAATTAAACTTGTGAATTTGAAGTTCACAGCTGCAATCCTTTCTTTCATCAAAAAATTCTATATTCTGTTTTTAGTTATTTTTAGCTTCCACTTGCATCACAAAATGGATGGGATAGTTAAGGTTGAATGAGGATGATCATGTTTGATTTAGATTTTATACTCTGTTTGGTGATGCGGTTCAACTCACTTTTCAAATTATTTTCACTTGAAAATGAATCAAATTGATACTTTTTTAAAATGATTTTTTTATGATTTTGATATGCTAATGTCAAAAATAAATAAATAAAATCTAAAATAAATATCATTTTAATATATTTTTAATTGAAAAGCATTTCTGCAAAAGTATCATACATTCCATTACAAAACATATACTTAGTGTCAAATTGCATTTCTTACTTTTTATGATGGAATTTAGGCCAAATTTTGTAAACTAAGTATGCTTTGTATTTTTCACATTTTGCTAATGCCAAAAGAATCTCAAGAACAATGTTAGATGTTTTTTGTTTGGTTGAATGGGATAATAAATAAATATTATTGATGTCTCTTTTTGTTTATTTTTATTTATCCCTGTATAACTACGGGCTTTGTTGATAATTTAATTATCACAAATTTTTTCCTTCTTCTATTGAAAGTTAGACTTCGGATTATGCAATGGACACAACTCTTTTTCCCATCTCTAATTTTTCAATTTTTTCATAATTTGAAATTGAAACCTTTCGGTAAAAATCATTTGATAGGACATGGTAAAAATCTTAAGTCTTAATCATAGAACATTCTCTTCTTAAACACAATTATTAATCATTTTAATTATATATTGGAGATAATGTTGAAAACTACTTGTAAAGGTTAATTAATGAAAGGAGGTAGCACTTAAACTTTGTGGATGCTGATTTTGTGAAATAGAAGTGTGAGGGTTTTTTATACAAAATTACATTGTTGTACGTGTGCGGCGTCATGGTGACCCTTTCCAAATGATGTATGGAAGGTCTTTTGATTGGTTGGGGACATAAACTGAACAAAAAAATCTAGTTTGACCCGAAAACAATCTAAAAACAATACCAAAGTCAAAAAATAGATTAAACACCCAAAAAAACTTGAACAAAATGGATCAAACGTCAAAACAATAAAGAGCACCGAGAACATTAAAGAGCACCAAAATAAACCAAGCAACATGGAACCTAAAATAGACCAGATTTAGTCAAAACAAAGGCACTTACATGTTGGAAATCATAGAAGGATAAATAATCTAATATCAATTCACTTCGATTATCACTTAAACATCATGATTTGTCAAGATGAGTTTCTGTTCAAAATCAAAACCCTAGGATTAAAAACCATCTAAACACATTATTGATACGAATAAACACTAGATTATTGGTTAATCATGCATAAGAAAGGGTTATGTGCAAAGAAATGAATCGAAATTGGTCTAAACATAAAGGCTAAGGCAATGTTCTTCCAAAAAACACGAAGAACATTGTCTAAAAACCCAAAAAAAAATGCTCTGCCAAGGCAGCCACTGCCAAGCCCAGAAATGGTCTTTTTTTTTTTGTTTCTAAAACATATTTCAGCCCTTTCATTCACGTGTTTTTTTCATTTTGATCCTTGATTTTGGATTTATTCAATTAAGTACGGCTTAATTGCTCGTCAAATTTCAATATTTATCCAATTAAGCTCCTAATTTGATCAAATTAACTTTTAAAAATTGCAATTCAACCCCTAGACTTTAATTTTTTCCAATTAAAACCTAAATTGACTTTGAAAATCATTTTTTCTTAAAATTAAGCCCTCGAATAAATTCAGTTAGACCTTGAAAAATTTCAATTGAGTTTTTGAACATCTAATTTTAATTTTTCTTTCTCAAATTGAATTTTTCTTTGTTATTAGGGCTTTCATCAGTAAAAAATATACTGTTAAATTTTTTTAATATTTTATATTTTGATCTTCCTCAACCAGTCTCCGACAATTTCCTAGATGTTCTGGTATATTTTTTTTATTGATATATTTTTTTAATTTTTAATATATTTTTTTGTTTATATGGGGTCCAAAATAAAAAATAACACTCATCATGCACTAAAACTATATATGCGGTCAATTCCTGGAACATTTGAATTGATAAGAAAAGGACCCGCATGAGCTATGTCCCGAAGCACTAAAATGTGGCATGTCGAAGACCACCTTAACTCACATGCATCATCCCCCGCCTCTAAAATTCTTTTGAGGTTTATGGAAATCACGAGGGAAAAAAACGAAATACTGAGAATCGGCACGGTATCTTTTGCTCCAATTTGTGGGTTTCCCCTCCAACAGTTACAGGTCCTATCAGAGAAAATTAAAAGCAAATAGGACAAATGAATTACAGTGTCTTTGAAAAAACCCTAATCCTAACATTACTGTTTGCTTATAATTCCTACCGAAATCCGGAGCTAGCTAGAAGAACTCGTAATTTAGTCAATTGTTTATTCAATCGATAATAGTTTTAGAATCACTCTAGTTTTGATCTATCAATTGAGTAACTATTTCAGAAAATGCCACAAATATTTTGAACAATTCCAAAAAAAAAGAGCTTTAATTAAAAATGCATGCGGTCCTAAATTAATAATAACAATAATTTTAATTTTACGGGAAAAAAATAGTCTGTTTACCAGTTCATTGTGTCATTATTAATTTATGATGTCAAGTCATTTCGTAGCAAGGCAAGAAAGTGAAATACGTAAAACCCTATTGTTATAACTTGTAAGAATAGTTTGTTTTGAATCATTGAAATTAACGTATTGTTAGACTTTGGTTTCGATCCGCAGGTGTTAAATTTTAGCTATCTATAAGTAACGGACACATCACCTCTCCACAGAACTGTGTCATGTGCAAAACAATTAAAATCTTCAGTCACCCAAATCAATCATGACTGTACATTACATTTTAATTATTTTTCCTTCTTATGACACATTAATGATGGATGATATATATCATTATGCAATTGGGTAGGTAAAATGTGAGATGGAAATCTACTTAACATTAGCTAAAGATTCAAGGAAGACTGGTAGCAGAACGAATATTGGTAATATTAGTAATATGGCATTCGGTAAAGATTGGTGGAGAGAGTCAAAAAAGACTGTGAGGCTATCATTGACACCAAATAAGATTCAAATCAACAACTCTTTTTCCCAATATAAGCTTGTAGTACTAATTTCTTGTGGCGGAAATGCAGTACAATTATTTTCAAACTTAAATCGTAATATTCTAGTCATCGAATAGTACAAGCTTCACACGGCGCGCCCCTTGTAATGGAAGGTGAAACTGGATGCTAAAATGCGTAGTTTGCATGAAAACCAGCAGCGTCAAATGTTCTTGGTTTGTCTCTTATTTTTGATGTTATGAGCATTTGATTCTAGGTGTACTCTGTATTGTGCAAGTTAATAAATCAGCCTAATGCGCATGCATGAGTGTGTAGCTTTGCCGTTTCCACACACGGGTCGGCAATAAAATCAGTTGATTATGAATTAGTCCATTTAATTAATAATAAATTTACGGGGTGCTGTCTAAAATGCAAAAAGTTGAGAGGAGAAATTGCCCGAATGATTGTTAAAGGGTCGACATTGTTGAATTTATAATTAAGCTTCTGAAAAGTTTGAGAGGGCATTCCTATTTGAAAAGTTCATAATCACGACTTATGTTTGTCTACACTCTCTTTTAACGTATAATCTATCTGCCGCTGGCAATATTCTGGGAACAAAGAAACATGGTCGAAGTTTCGCAGCTATATCAGTGCGAATTTCTTTGCTTTTCACTTGGCGGTCAATTTAAAAAATCGTTTTTAGTCGGTCTGCATAGTATAGTGGGTGTAGACTCTTAACAAATTAATAATAATAGACTTTTTCTGCGACCTACACAGATTAAGGAACGTATTTCCCGAAATATACTTGCCATCACCAATGTTGATTTTTTGTAAAACCGTATAAGCACTTCATCTGTGAACTCCAACAATAGAAAGAGATAGTCACTTTGACACTTGTCCTTGGTGACCTTGTAATTATGACAAGATTTAGAGGGGAAAGAGAAGAGTGGTTGAGAAAACCAAAGAATTTAAGCACCGACTGAGAATACATGGGAGATTTTCTGGAATCTACGTTTAATTATGTGCCTTGACTGAACATATTTTGCCGCCTTTAAGAAAGAATAAGCACGAGATACGTCGGTTGTCCATTTCAACCCTAATATAAAATCAAAACAAATGCATGCTTGAACTTGTTTAATTCTAATGGCATAAAAAGGATTCCAGTTCAGTTCATTTCTTTCTACTAACTCTTGTACATATGCTATGAATGGTCAAAACCGGAGACCATGGGGAGATGCTTCGAAGCTATACCCATGTGCACAGAGGTTCAGTTTCAAAATTCAGGTTGTTAGATGTATTCAAAAGGGAAGAGTTAGGCAAAACAAAAGGTAGACCGAACGGGACGAAATCTTTTCTTTATTTCAGGCCTTGGAAAAACAAGATGGAATAACTTTCCGATGAAGAAACTTCCCTCCTTTCTCATTTTTTACATAAAACCCTTCTTTGTCCGCATTATAAAACCAGTTTCCTGGTATCTCATGAAACAATCGGCTCTAATTTTTTTTTTTATAATAATTGATTGATTTATTAATGAAACAGTTATTTAGATAATGACACGGAAAAATATAATAAATTTAAAAAAAATAAAAAAAATAATTAAAAACAAGTTTAATATCAGTAACATTAAAATCTAAGTTTCATTTCTTACACGTATCCTGCTAGTCTAATTGAGTAGTCGCCATGCGCATTCAATGGTTTATATTCTAGTCCAACAATTTAGATTTGCATTGTATAAATTCTATGCCCCCCCCCCTCCCCCTCTTTTCTTTCTTTCTTTCTGTTTTTTATTTTTTTGGTGGTCATAAGGTATAAATTCTAGTAAAAAAGATGATCATATATGGACCCATTAGCCTAGTCTCTACGTGGAAATTAAATAAGAATCTTGTTAATTAAGAAATTAAATAAAATTCGCATAATGCCATAAGCCCCTAATATAGACACAATTGGAATCTTTGAATACTCTAAGAATTTCAGCTTTATATGCATATTAAGTTGCTCAAGAATGAGGAGGCGAGATATTCCCATCTTATTCATGCTGGCATATTCTGGTTGCTATTCCTTCGGCTTAATTATGCTTTAGACGTGCATTATATTTTAATTATTTTTAGTTTCCATAATATTTTAATTATTTTTAATGTGCAGTTTTTTTAATTATTTATAAATTGAAGTCCTGAAGATTTATAAAATGCTTTATTTCTAAATGTAAATATTTTATATAAATTTATGATTTATAAATAAATTATACAATGATCAAACCAAAAATTATTGATTAAAATATAAATATGATGTGATGAAAACTACTTTCCTCATATGATAGAACACAGGGTATTGATAATTTTGTAAATGTAAGTAATAGTGAACCTTCTAGAGTTGATTTTTCCGATCCAGTCCATGCAGTAGTTATGGCATGGGAATCTTATATGACACCACCACGTAAGCGTGTTGCAATAATCCATAGCAGGCAAATAAGCACTCTGGCAGCAGAGTAGAAGAAATTTGGGGCATGGCCTTTGATTTTTGGCTTCTTGTTAGTTTTAGCGTGTGCGTATTGATTTTCTTGGAAACTACTTGACGCAGAGAAGGGAAAGTGGAGATTTTTGAGGCTTTTACGGGGACACCGTGACACGAGGTGGGGCTTCCAAGAAGTTGTGTTCATACAAGGGAAAGGGCCACGTACCCTGGTCTTAAAAACCACAAGATTTTACTCTGGCGATTCCTTTTTCTCTATGGCGTTGTCGAGGGGAGGAATTAGCCGAACTTTCTACCCTAAACAATAAAACAACTAAGAGCAGGCGACGACTTTATTAGTATTCCTTTCTTGCTCAGAACTCTCACCAATAGCAGTTTTCTCGCGTGAACCTTTTATAGTACAAATCAATTATTTTTCTTTTACTTGGAATCTGAAGTTGAATTGAAGCTGTAAGTATGGCTTCGCAGAAGGTCAAAATCTCAAAGATTGTGACTCATTTTGACGTTGTGTATGGTAGAGATGCGCTTTCGGTTTTCTTTTTCCGCCTTTTGTTGTCTTTTGTGAAACAATCATCCCCCCTAGATATTTAAGGAGGTAATGGAAAATATTTGGTATAATTTATATTATTTTTAATATATCTTTTCAGTAAAAGTTCAATCAGTTTTATATATATATATACTCACACTATTTTATATTTAATTTTTATTAAATAAATAAAGATAATAAAATTTGAATTCATTTTACAAGCTTAAACTTTAATATCTTTAAATAGAAAGAGCCTTCGCACTTGAAATTATTATTTTTAATAAATAGCAGGTCACTTGTTTGGAATTCAAAATGCACTTGTTTGTCATTGTGGTAGTTTTTGTTCTTCAAAGTATTTTTTTAATTGTTTTTTCTATAAAAATACATTAAATTGATATATTTTAAGTGTTTTTAATGATTTTAATATGTTGATATAAAAATATATTATTTTAATATATTTTTAATTAAAAAATATTTTGCAATACATTACCAAATACACAGAGATGATGAAAAATCTTTGTTGAAGTAGCAGCTGGGTAATATTTATGCAGGATAAGAGAAAGGAACTAGTATGCAAAAAAGTATTTTTGGATGTAAATAGTGAGTTATTGCTTGGTTTGCATGGGTTTTGGCACAACATGAATGCAATTACTTTGTCTCAATTTATCTCATAAACTGTGTTGTGAATCTTCTGTTACATGTTCCTGCGTTACCATAACTTTGAGTTTTACATAACAAAATTAATGAAAAGAGACGGCTTCGTAACTTGATTATATCTTTTTTAACCACATAAAAGAAATTGTATAGCCAGTCAAATAGTTTTTATTTTTTACACTGATGTTGTATAATTATATTTTAAATATTTGTTTTGTAAAAATTAAAATAATATATTTTTTATTTATCTATGAAGATATATTTTTCATTTATTTTGCATGTAAAAGTCTATCTCACAACAGTTTTAAATAAAAATATTTTTTAAATTTTATTTTTTAAAACCATAATTAAAAGTGTTTGTTTTAATTTATTTTTTTCAAATCACAACTAGAAAAGCTGTCATAATACTAAACACACACTTAAGAAAAATCAATTTTCATCTTTGATTGGTGGAAGACAAAATGAAAAATATTGATAATAAATTATAAGGGTGGTTTAAATTACTACTTTACGTTTAAGTTTTATTTAACCGGAGAAAATGAAATGTTTAAATTCAAACTCATTATCTTGTCACTAAAATTTTGATATTATATTAATAAAAAAAAATTGTTTCCATTCAAAAGTTCCAAGAAATAAATGTGGTTCTTGGAAAGGTTTTATCTTAATTCTATGATAATTTTAAATAATGAAAAAAATAAGAGGAAATGTTTTTGAAGAATTAAATTAGTTTATGTGACTTTTTTGTTTGAAAATAACACGTTGCCTGTTATCAATATTACAAGTTTTCTAATCTTAAGCGATTTGAACAAGGACAGTAAAAGTTTCAAAATCATCCTGGTTTTGAAAAAAATTAGTACAAATAAGATGAAAAAATATTATGTATGTTCACTCCCTCGTTAACAATATTAGGGATATTTATTAATGTAGGCTTTAAAAGAATTTATTTTTTTTTCATTATTCTCTCCTCCCGCAATTTTTAAAAATCAACCACTTGAAATTATGGATCAACCAATCATGAAAGATATAGCATTTTATTTAACCATAGAAAGATATGTCCTCTCTTTCGGTTAGTCCATAATCTCAAATTATCCTTTTCCATTCTTTCATTTTAGCAAATTTGTACAAACAAATTTCCAGTATTTCTTTGAGAAACGTTCAATTTATCATTTTTGTTAGCTTTCATGTAAAAAAAGCCGTTAGCTATAATTTGCAAGTCATGAGATTCAAAAAATAAAAATAAAAATAAAAAATCATAAAAAAATTCCAAAACAACAGGTGATGTGAAGATTTAACTTGGGTTATCGTGATTTAAAAAAAAAATATACAAAACTTGCACATTAATATTATTAGAAAAAATTGAACGATAACCTCACTAAGAAGTGTCATCCGAAGAAAAAGAACTTCGGGGGAGGTCTATCGAACTAACTTATATTACAAGAGGCCGTATCATTGCAAATTAAGATCCTATTTGGACCTCGCTATGGCTATTATATTGGATGATGTTGCATCTCGTTGTGATTTTTGTATTACAAAATTAAACATATTAAAATATTTGATGATGAATTGTTATATTGAATTAATTGTGAATAAAACACTTAATTTGAATTTCTAAAACGTCTTTATTTTATAAATTCACATAGAGTTTTGATAGTTTCTAAAACGTCTTTATTAAACATAAAGTTACAACCCTTATCCACATAGAGTTTTGATAGTTTCTAAAACGTCTTTATTTTATAAATTCTTTTTGAAAAATAGCCTACAATGTTATAAAGCTTCCTAATTAGTAAAATACATCCTAATCTAAATTGGAAAAAAATCTAAAAAACAAGAAAAAAAATCTGAAATATTAGCTTTCAAGCCTAATTTGAATTTAAAAACTGAAGCAACTAACAAGTTAGATGAAATGATAAAATTTTAGTTTAATCCAATAATTGAATCTATAGTTATATTAATTTTCATCTCCCCGTTGTAAGAATTCATCCATATCTAAAAAATCTTAACAATTAAAAAAGTAATACAATAAAAATAATTCTATCAAGAACAACAAATAAAGTGTCCCATGCCGTCTCCCCCATCTAGCAATTAACTTGTGGAATATTAATCTTGACCCACGGGGCATCAAATGGTTGCTATAATTTATTCTTACAAGAGGCACACAAAATCCCTCGGATGATTCGGGGAATGCATGATATTCCAACGATCATGAAAGCGAATGTCGGTAGGGGAAAATCTGAGAATCATCAATCAAGTGACTCTACAAGTGCAGCTAGGGTTTCTAATCTTGTTTATCTCCCCTAGGTACATGGTCCACATATCCATGGAAAAACAAATGTGCAACACGGGCAGATCTTCTATTTTCAGCCAAGATACGGAATAAGGAATTAAAAGAAAATCTTTTATCTAATATTTTCTGATCATTCTTCATTTCATCACATCCTGAGTTTATATATATTCTTCTTAAATTCGAAGAAGATAATATAGCATTCAAAACCCTTTCGCTGATACTGTTCTCGTCGAAGCGAACAAAACTTGGCCAGGGCATTGCTATTCTGAATTATTAAGTTTCACGGGAGTTCACTAGCATACAAAAATCACTTGGCATTTGATACGCACCGGGTAATCAGAGATAGAATTACGAACAAGCGAATATGGAATGCCGATGACTGCCACTCGCTCATTCTACCATTCATAGCTAAATGGGATTATATATAATTAAGAAGAAAGCTTGAAAGTTAAGCTAGTTGCATTGAAATGTTACGGGTTAATTCTGAAATTAACGCGGCTGTAACAAGTAATCGGACATCCTTCAAAAACAAAATCTAGAACGTGTTAAGAATTACCTATTAAGCATTTTAAGAATTACAGTAAACTTATTTTTCTCCTCAAAATATTATTTAATTGGTCAAAAATTCTTTAATTAAATCAAATAAAATAAAATCTTCTTCAACCCTGATTTTTATTTTGCAACAAGATTAAAATTTTCTTAATGACACTTTTCTCGTTAAGATAAATTTATTAAAATCAAAATCAAGGTTAATTTTTTGTTGTCGAATTGTAGCAAATCAACCTCTCTCTTTTCTAATTTAAAAACTGAAATGTTAAACAAATAAAGTTTAGGACTAAAATATATATTATGAAACCAAAGGAATCAAAAATTCATAAACTAAATCTTTATTGACCAAAATGAATTTTTTTGTGCGAAAATGAAAAGGACTTATTTGTTTATTTGTTAATCCGGTTCTTCTTCTTTAATTACTTTTTATACTGTAAATTAAAATCCTATGTCATTAAATTGATCCCTAATTCAAATATAAAAATTTATCAAACACTTTGAATCCACAAGATTATATAAAAAAAAGAGAGAAAATAAGATTTCAATACATAAAATATTACCAATACAATATACAAAGATGAAATTAAAAAAAATAAAGTTTAATGAATAAGATAAAATAAACTAAAAACAACATTTCTCATTTAACATTAACTGTCCTGCTCTACTGCCTACCGCGCGCAAGCCTCTTGATTTTTTTTAATTTTTTTTTTCAAGAAACGAGTGTTTGTCCATTTGATACCACACCTATATAAATGTAAATTATCCTACTGCATCTATATTGCAAATTACATCACATCTTTATAAATAAGATTAATTTAATATAGATATGAATATCCATTGTAAAAGTAATAATAAGATTCAAAAATCAAACTTGATACTCGTAATTTTTTTTCTCTCATTTTTATTTATTTATGATTTTAACCAAATCAATGAGCTTTTTAAGTTAAAGACGAGTGGATGTGATCTTAGCCCTCCAATTGAAAAGGTTTCACTCGTCAAGAAAACATGTCCCAAAATAGAAACTGTGTCCACAGACTATACAAAATGGGTAAGCAAAACCAACCGAAAAAACTGCCGCAGCAAAATGGGCCCTTCGGAGGAAGGAAAAACCAGACGCTGCAGAAGGTAGAGCATTTAGATGGTGTTTTTTTTTTCACTTTGTGTGATGGGACATGCCATGTTGCTTGGCAATGATTCAACGAGGGTCCACAAATCGTGCCATTAGTGCTTAACCCACTCATGCCCACCACCCCACTGAAACTCTAATCTCCAGTTTCTCTGCCCCCACCAGCACCTTCCTGTAATCTGGATATCCCCTCTTGTTTCTTTTCAAGATTTGCATGGACTAATATTTTGGTAAGTGGGGCATTGGGTTAGATTAAAAGGTAGTTTTCCCTGTTCTTATAAAAGTCGAATGGCGTTATTGTATGTTCCATGGCATACAATTTTAGCCAAGTCCCGTGCCCGTCTAACTTCATTTGTTACAGAATCGTTCAGTATGACATTATTGACTCGTGTCTCCTTTCTCTAAATTTTCCTCCTCTCAAGAGTTTTTAGGTTCAAATTTCCCCTTTTTACATAAAATTAAAAGCAACAACTTAATTAGTCTGGCGGCAAGCCGGCAACCACCGCTTTGCTATATGATGGTACGTCATAATATATTTTGGTTTTTACTTCTTCGCTCCACTTGGAAATTAAAAACGCGGAAAAGAAATGGAGTGATTTGTTTTTATGCGAAACTACATCTACAACCGTCGGACCGATTGAGCATCTAGAATCTTGACACTCTAAACTAAGGCCACTTAATATTAAGGTTTAATATGCAGGTGATTGGGTAATTATTTGGTTAAACTAGTGCGAAGGGATTAGGAAAAGTGAAATAACAAGATTCATGCGATCTTCGCAATTTCATACCCTGGAACACAACTTTATTGATATATATTAGCGACTTGAAGTGATCTATCCTCAAACGGAGGCCTAGATTCATTAAGTGCCTAGATGCTAATATATAGGAGAATCACAGATCGGATGAAAAGTGGATTATGGCGTTCCGGATTAAGCATCTGGGCTTTAGTAATAGCTCTAATTAATACCTCTCTTCATGTTAAGAAAATGTTTCATATAGTTCTTTCCCGTACTTTTAAATTTGAAAAAAAAATCATTTTAATTGTACTTGGACATCCATAGAACATAATTATTCTACTATAAATCCATCTTATCTAACTAATTAAGTTTGGCAAAATAGGATCTTAAAAGGTTTATCTTTATTTGTATTTCTTAAGAAAAAGCTTGTAGTGCCTCTAGCACCCACTAGAATAGATGGTCCAAAGTTGAATTGATTGTCCACAGTCCTGTCAAGTCTCAGGGCAAGTAAAATATTGCAACATAACCCTGAGTAATATAACTTATTAGTTATGCTCTAAGTTTGATGTACAAAGATCACCGGTTTAAATTTTATAAATTTCAGGACTACTAGAAGTTTACATAATTGTTAATTTCAGGATCCATAAAATTAATCGAGATACACGCAAGTTAAACCAAACATCTATGTTAAAAAAAAAATATTGCAACATAAACATGATGATCGCAGGTTTATATACTCGGCAGCATCATCATTAGCATTAGCATGGACGCTCTTTTGTTCTTTCTATTTTAACAATAGACATATTTCCTGATCAGTTTTTACTTTAAATAAAAACTTTGTTCTTCTTTAATTACATTTCAATCAAGCTATTAATATTTAAATTGATGTACTCATAAGAAATTATTTTTCTACTACCTTCTTTAAATCTCAATTCTTATTATAGTGTATGAATAAGCCGCACTTAACAACTCGATTAGACCTCTTGGAGTAGAGATCATGACATAAATTTGATCCGTATTATGTCATGATCTCATGTTTTTTTTTCCACTTATTAGTTCATGACTCGTTTGAAAGAAATATTTGTTACAGACCTCTTCTTCTTTTTATCTCAGTAAAATACAATGAAAATTAATGGGATTTTTTTATGGATAAACTACCAAAATATCCTTGACATATTACCTCATTCATAATATCATCACCCCTGGTCAATTTCAACAGTCTATTTCACAACTAACACTATCTAATACCTTTAATGTCATCCTTCCATCAGTATTCGTTCAAAATAGTTAATAGAAGGGTTGAATAAATGATGTGCCATACAAATGTTTCATTAAATTAGAAAAACCGAGGGAAAAACTCACACTAATATCCCACATTATTATATTTAATAGTATTAGATTCTAATGAGTTGAATTGGTGGTTAAAGAGGTTTAACTTTCCAAAACTAGCAACTCAAAACGATGTCATTTTAAGGCCAGGAACCTAATTTTGCCCATCTACCTCTTCTCAGTTCACAATAGTTTTGCATATGGTCGCATCAAGTACTTGAACGCTTGAAGATTTTGTACTTCCGTATATATTTCCCTTTGCTGCCGAGGAAGGTAGTCTGCTAACTTGGGTTTTTTTTTCTTTTCATTCGTTGTAAATTAATAATGTGTATGGACTATGAATTAAAATTTATATAAAAAACAATAGAAACCGTGTTGTTATTTGATGTGTTTTACCATTATGGTCCAGCATGGAGCTGAGGAGTTATCATGACTTCAAGATTGCTGCTTGGTATAAATTAGGAAAAGTTATCTCAAATTATACTGCCTTTTCAAAAAATGTATTATTCTTCATGTGCAATCAGTATACATGGTATAATTATAAAATTAATTTGTCTGGTTTTTTACCCTCTATTTTCCAACATATATAAAAAAACCAAAAAATTAAGAAAAATAATTTAAAAAATTAAGAGTGAAATGACAAGCAGATAAAGAAAAATGGCCAAAATAAATATAAGAGTTTGAGTACCTCTCCAACATAACTATGAGATAACTAAATGATGAGATAAAGGATAAGAAGAGTTGGAAAAGACGAGCAAAATCTAAGCTATAAATAGACCAAATACATATGAAAAAAAGGGAGGAGTTAGAGAAAAGAAACCAAAAAAAAAACATGAGAGAACCCATAGAGAAGAGAATAACCTGAGAGAACCCAAAGAAGAAAAGAAAATAAAGAGATTAAAAACACATAA
>Ga0307510_10003972_pt1 | contig 17334 bp, 18 predicted proteins | sample 12_EM_MG_FD_207224 | JGI IMG/M metagenome (GOLD analysis project Ga0307510, IMG submission 207224) | Populus trichocarpa ectomycorrhiza microbial communities from riparian zone in the Pacific Northwest, United States - 12_EM | ecosystem: Host-associated > Plants > Roots > Unclassified | place...
CTGGACCTCTACCACCATGTCTTAGCTATCATCATAACACAATCTAAAACCGTCTTTTCTCCCTTTCTCGCGCTCTCGCGGAGCGTACCATACCTCATTCCATCGCACGTTTCGGGTCTTCCGAAAACGCGACCTTGGTCTTATTCCATCCCCTCTTTTTATTGAACTCACACGTGGACCCTTTGTCCTCGCTTCAGTGGCGACACTCGGGCAGACATCACATGGTCGGATTTGGCCCGTTCCGAGGCCAGCACGTATCCCACCGTTACACTACTTGGAACTTGGCCTCAGATCTCCACACACACACACTCTCTCTCTCTCTCTTTGTCCACACATTTGTTATATCAAACTCACATGCATACACCAAGTTCGCATGTTATAGTGCACTTGGGCACACTACACTATAAGTAGCTAACTTGTCTGTCTCTAGGACAGCAAGTGGAATCTCTTGTCTCTCAATCCTATCTGCTTTTCTCTATCTTCTCTCTAATAAAGGGGCCTTCAGATGCACTTGAAGGCAGGAACCCTTTACTGCTTCAACATCAACTACAGTAGGGCAACAAGTTAACAGCTATACTGCCCAGCTTATTCAACTTCATCCAACACTACCATCTCTAGTGTTACCCTACATTCATGGCAGTGACATAGTGGCTGGTTTCAGATATAGTAATGGTTGAGAAGAACCTTATGTATTCTGCACTTTATATTGTAGTGACTATTTGGTTGAGACAACATAAAAGTAATGTGCTATAGTCACTTGACACTCTAAAGACAGGTACTGCATGATCCGCTCATCAAGAATTTTATCCTCTAGACATAGAGCATTGGCCTGCGTAGGCGTGATCCAAGAGATGGCGAGTAAGTATATTGTTCCATATGTTAAGTAGGGAGTCACGAAAGCGCAATCATGCGCTTTATAAATCCATCCTTCGAACCTTCCAAAAAAACAGTAGAGTAATATATAGGCAACAACAAACATGACCTAGCGTCATTGCGGACAAGGAAGGTTAGACAATGTCCGTGGAGTTCACAAAATGTCCAGCCAAAGCGCTATCCGCTTGATTCGGACAAAATGAGGGCCGTCAGCCACGTGAGATTTCATTCTGAGGTGACAACGAACTGGAAAGTGCTTTGCTTTCTTCTCCGTCAAGTTGCCAGATATTACCCAGACCCAGGCTGACGGAGGAAGGCGTGCGATGAACACGTAGAGGACGATCGCCATTTGGGTATAGCTTCGCGCTACCGGTTGAATAAACGGAGACGGGACTGGAAACGAATTCGTCCACGGACAAGTCAGCGGATGCCGTCGATGTCGGTGATAAGGACGGGGACTGCACGATATCTTGCAGACAAGACGGAAGAAAACGACCAGATGCGTTATCCATGGGAAGAGGTGCAGGATCCCGGTCCCGGTAGAGCGATGAGATGGGGTGTGTGGATGTCTGGTAGATCGTGTCCTTATAATGGGACCCGAGCTCCAAATTGGACTGAGTACGGTCGCGACTCCGGAAGGCTGATGAACACCCCGTGGGGTATCCGCACGAGTTCGTGTGGCAATCGTGTGGTCGCTGTATGTGCACGTGTGGGGATTGCGGAAGGTCCATAGAGGCGGTTTGAAGGGGGGAGAGGGACGGAGGCAGAGTTGCGGTGAGAGCCTCGCGGAGTCGCCTGATGCGGTCAGCCTGAACGGCGGCTGGTATCGAGTCACCGTTCCCTTCCGCATCTTTGTACTTGCACTTTAGAACAGTGCAAACCGCGATACTGTGGCTTCACTCACATGGGTAGCACGTCTGGCAGACTTTTCGCCTGCGCCAATTAAGATAATTACATTTCTTGCAAACCCAGTCACCTGGTTGGTGCTCTATTGGACCCTTGTTTCCTGTATTGAGGATGGGAGGATGCTGCGAATGCGAGTTGGACAAGTTTGGAGAGTATGCAGGTGGCTATACGTACAGGGACCCCCACGAGAGTGCTCGGACGTAACTGGCCCTGCTCAGGAAGAGGCTCATTGTCCGGCCAAAACAGAAAACAAGAGGACAAAGGGTCGGAAGACACGTCCTGCACTCGCCCGCCGACGCTGAAAGCACGACCGGATGGTGTGAGAATATGAGGAATCCTGTGAGAAAGCGATGCGGGCATTTGGGTTTCGAAGGACCCTGCAAAGCGAGGTGATGGAACCTGTGCTGGGCTGATATTACTGAGAGAAGTCCTACAGGCCAAGGGGACGTGTGAAGTGGAAGGACGTGGGTAACCGCAACCGATGCAAGTGAAGTTGCGTCTGGGAGGGAAGACATGATCAGACCGTTGCGGAAATAGGGGGGAGGGGAGGGAAGTAACGTTGAAACCCAGATAGGGGCAGCTGGATGTGATCTGAACTCTGAACTCACCCAAAATTGTGGGCAGCGCAGTTGGTGGAGGGACACCTTTGAAATGGTTCCGATCGTCAGATGCGGCGACACAAAAAGGGAAAGTGAGACAAATCGAGACCTACATCCAGTCACCCATACGAAACACAATCCTAGGATTGGGGGGATTGCTTGAAAGAGTGAAACCGGGAGTAGTGGAGTTGTTTTGTACGCCAGAGTCAGGTGAATGACGCGACAGGGAACGAGAGAGCCAAAGGGATTCCATCTGTCTGGAAATCAAATCGTAAGAGGAGAGACTGTTGGTTGGTATTGGTGACTCTATGGACATTGCGGGACCTGTCTAGGGGGATGTGAGTTGGAGGTGGTGCGTAAGATAAGAGTATCGAATACCACAGGATGAAGCTGGATTTTCTGCAGGCTATGCAATGGCTCCAAGTCAGATTCAAGGGCGGGTGAAACTGAAACACGGGCGCCGAACAAAGCAAGCGCGAAGCGGGCCTGTAAAAGTCGGACAAGGTGATATTGTCAACACTCGGTTGTATTTATATAAGTCGCAATGGAAGAATGAAATGAAAACATCAAGAATACAGGTAAGGTATTGAGGAATAGGAATGTATAGAAGAACTGTGTGTTGTCTCGCCTGTGGCGAACGCCGCGGACGGGCATACATGGCCTTTTTCCGATCCGATTGACGTGATTGTGGCTGTGCACCAATTAACGCACCTCTTCGTGTGTGGCGAAGACCGCCCAAAGACCGTCACCGGGAACACCACCTGCATGTTCAGGTCTGCGAGTCCAAAGCGACCTGGGACTGGGAACGACCTATCGAGACGCGATGAACTGAAAGAGGATCTGCAAACGTGGGACAGTGGCGTACACTTTTATTCACCTGCGAAGTGTTGATAAAGAGGTCGCGGAGGAAAACAGATGGCAGAGGTGGAAGGTTGTAGAACTAGAAGCGTCGTTGAGTGAAGGGTACACGGCGAGAGATGGCGACTTGCTCTCAAAACCCGTGAATGGCTCGTAATAAAGGCCGAATCACGATCAGAGCCTGCGTCGAGAGGTACGTCGAGAGGTATACGCTGGGCGACCCCACCCGCATCTACGACTACGACAGGGAGAGTACATAAGTGGCACGGTCAATGAATGGCGATGATCGGCATACAAGAGATGTGAGGTATTGGGAACGCCTTGTCAGAAGATAAGTTGGACTTTGTGCCAGAGAGATCGCTAGGTGGAAAGACTGGGATCATGGCAGGTGAAGACGAGGGTCGAGGATTTGATGAGGGCGACAAGGGCGAGAGGGAGTGTCGGAGATTGGTTACAGGGAGAGTGGCGACAGTCATTGATCTTTGGCCGTGCGGGGAGAACGAGTCGGGAGAGGCGAGCGAACGAGCGAACGAGCCTTCTTTAGCTTGGGAGCGGGCCTCTAAAACAAGGAATCGCCAGAGCGAAAAAGGGAAGGGAACGAACGTGAGAAGTGAAGAGTCCAGAAATTGGGAGAAAAGAAATAAAAAGAAATAACAAGAGAGCGAACGATCGTCGTTGGACGCGAGCCAGCGAGCAGTTGTTGGCAACTCTCCTTGGTTCGTTCGATGCACGCTCTCACCCTGACAGCTACCGGGCGAAAACCGAAACCTGTCTGTGATAAGCGCGATACGCGATACCGTACCGCCTACGTTTCCCCCCCAGGCGCCGAACGGGGGTACCAAACATATAACTGTCGTCAAGCGCGAAAAAAACTTGCCTCATTCCCAGCGTTTCGTCATGGGTCCCCAAAAGTGCATGTCCCCGCGCCAGTCAGGTTGATGGTGATGGAATGATATCCAGTGGGGATACGATTTCCCAAGCGGAAGAAGCATGGCTGGGCCTCCCCAACCAATCTCCGTGTGTGAGCGTAAGCTGAGGCTTGGAGACATGCCCAGGAAAGGACATGAAAACCCTATAAACAGGCGTCGTGGAAAGCAGACGGGTGACGGAAATTGTTTGACACAAAGTTGAGTTCAGTCGAAGATCCCTCGTGAGATCAGTCCACCAGATTGAGTGTGTTAATATCACCAGATCCGGTTACAAGATATCGCACGTGTCCTCTTCCTCCAACCCCACGGATTAATCGACCCCCACCGCTCCCTTCAGATCTCAGGTGTTCCCACTTATTTTGAAAATCACACCCACACCCACAGTACCAGTTCGTCCCCTCTAACCCCTTGGCTGACAAGGTCTTGTTCCCCCGGCGCCGTTGGGCGCCCATCTTCTCCGTGGCGCTCGATATACCGCCGTAAATTATTCCGCGGCGAACGGTGATCATGCGTTCACTCTTAGCCCGGGACTTCCGAGAGGTATTCTCTCCCTCACCTCACCGACGATCGACCCCCGGTCCTAATCAACTTTTTGCCTATCATACCGCATTCTGAACAATGGTCACCATACTGTAAGCCAACGAACGACAAAGTCCCTGTTTGTTCTCGCCCGGGACAGAATCGGCCACCCCCGGATTCTCTCCCAACTTGGATGCATTGCACCCGCGGAATCATTCCGTGATTCATATGTTTAAATTTTGGACCGCCCTATCTACCATTGGCTGCTTCATTTTCTCACCGCCTTGTCAAGTCGTCAGGGCTACCACAGACTTCCCATCAACTTCTTTTGTCGACTAATTGTATGAGAGACCCAAAACGAGAGTGACGCACAAAATGACAGGCGAGATGGATGCGAGTGATAGTGTGCGAATAGAATAATGATAACGCTTTATAACGACATCCAAAACTCGTACTGGGACTCCCAAAGTCGATACCTCTGGGGAGCCCTACCAACCCTCACATGGAGGTGGCTTCGCTCGTTGACACCCTACTTCCTAAACCAGACCCGTCTATGACTCGTCGGAGCGCATCACCTTTCAGTGGTCGCACGAGACGTGCCCCGTCCAGAAAGTCCGCATAATGCTTCCATGCAACCGCCCCACGAGCCGACGAACCAGCACGCAAGGTCGCCAGTCCCCCAATGACGAACAGCCCTCGCCTAGCCCTCGTTAGCCCCACGTTCAGCCGGCGGCGGTCGGCGAGAAAGCCGAGGGCACCAGCTGCATTGTTCCTCACCGTCGAAAACAACACGACCTCCTTTTGCCTGCCTTCGAACCCATTCACGGTTTTGACTTCGATCTGGGAGACCTCCTCGGCTCGGTTGCCCAGAGCATTACGGAATCGGTCTCTGTAGTCAGGGTCGACGTTTATCAAATAGTTCAGTAATGAGATCTGAGCGATGTATGGGGATATGATGCCAATGTCTTCCCCGCGGAGGTCCTGGGGATTGAGTTCAGAACCCGCATGGTTCGGAAGGCAGAAAGCTAAATTCTACCTCGTTTTGTCGTAACAAATCTTCAAGGACGGCACATACGATAGCTGCGTCGGTCACATTAATCCTGCTGCGATCCTTGGTTGCCTCGAGACCATCGTGATCCAAGAACACGACTGAGGGTCTGCCACCGGTCGCCGCATTGATCACGAGGTGCTCAGACACCGGAGGCTGCAGCCGGGCAAGCACGTTTCCTCCCGAATCAACGGTGCCGTCTTTCAATGATTTTGCGTAGAATTCTGAGGAAGGGAAGCGCGAGATTTCGGGGTGCATCCGATATTGCATGTCAAGCATGACTGAAGGGACAACTGGCAGACGCCGCGTTGAGACGGGAATCCTGCACATACGCACGGATGAGACATACCGCCTTCCTCGGTGAGACGCTCGAACAGGCTGATATTCAAACCACGGATCTGGGCTTCGCGACTTCTGATCACGGGTGGCAGCTGCTTGTGATCGCCGATCAAAACCACATGTTGAGACTGTCAACCGAACAAGGAGATTAATAATATTAATGGTGAACACGCCACCCGTGGTCGAGAAGGTTCGCCACGTACACCTTTCATCAACGGGATCAGCGACGCTGGTTCGGTGGCCATAGATGCCTCGTCAAGGAAGACCACTGGGAAATCAATGTTCCTCAGTTCTGAAGATGCTGCACCGATGCACGTGGTGCAGATCTAAAAGTACGAAACCGCGTCAACAAAATTGGGAATTGGAGATTAATGTGCGAACCCACCACATCGACCTGCTTTAGGACGTCGGTAATCATCACTTGACGCAGCTTGAAGAGCTTCGCCTTGACAGCCCACAACTGACGGTCGACGTTTGCCATAATCGTCTTCATCTTGACTAGCCGTTTCGGTTGATTCTTCGCTTCCTCCATGGTTTTCTCCACCAGTCGCGTTTTCTCCTGCAATTTCGCTTCTTCACGGACAAGACGCTCCAGATCACGCCGCCGTGGATGTTTGTCAAGGTAGGACTCCAATACGTAGTCCTTGAGAGCCGGCCGGACCTTGGCATCAAGACCCACGCGCAATGGCTTTAGGCCCCGCCCAACGAGGCCTTCAACAATATGGTCAAGCGCCATATTTGTATACGTACACACGAGGACGGGCACGGAGACTTCGAAACCGGCCTGTAGTACCATTGATTCCCGAAAATGCGCGATGTAAGTTGAGTGAGACCCACCTTCAAGAGCCGGACTGCCTCGATGATAGTTTTGCTCTTTCCAGTCCCAGGGGGCTACAGAGAATGGCGGTCGCTCAATTAGACGAACAAAACAAAAAGTATCCGTCCTTACACCGTGAACGAGGGTGACTCGCTCGCTGACCATCATGGCAATTGCCCGTATTTGCGTTGCGTTCAAACCGCGCAGTTCTGGGTCACCCTCAACACGCACTGGATTGACGCGCGAATACCTCCGTGCCCAGCTCTGGATGCGCATGTCGTCTCGGAACATGCCTCCATTCTCAGCCCCGATCTGCACAGGGTGGTCCAACGTCTCATGTGCAGCATAGGATGTGTCATCTGCTGCCTGGAATGGCTTGGGTTCATAAACACCCGACGGCGAAAATGAGCGGAGGATGACGTCGCGCATATGGGTCCCCAGAAGAACAAGTTCGCCGTCGGGGTTTGAGTTATCTTCTTCGAGAATCCTTGGGTCTTGATGCATCTGCGTGACAGCGTGGCACATTCGCTCATAGGCGATGCTCGACTGCCCAAGATCCAACCTTAGGAATTGTGAATAGCACTCTCATGCAGAATATTGGATACGGCCTACCTCCACGGTTGACCCTCGAGTTCGAATAGTTTTTGAAACGACACTCGTAACTGAGTGGCAGTGCGCGAAAGCACCCGACCTGGTATGGGCCGTTCTTGGAGAGGGTCCACTCGTGTGACGAGGACAGATGTGCCACCTCTGGAAGGCGCATGCTTCAGATACGCTATCACCACATCAGCCCGAGACACTCACTCAAGCTTGTTATCCGGGAGTGCGACCCCAGGCCCAAGGCCAAAAGCCGCGACATGGCCAAACTTCGAATCCAACCAAAACGCCGACATCCCGGTGATGCAGTAACCCTCATCGCACAGTCGCTTGACAGGCCACTTCGCTAGTCTTTCGCGCATTTCCTTCTCCTCCTCGGCTTGCTCGAGCTCTAGCAAGGGTAGAAATCTGAAAAGGGAAAAGGTTTCATGAGGAACCCCAGGATATGATACAAGGACCCACCTATCCTCATATGCCTTCGCCTCTTGATGGAAACGCCCCCCAGGTCTGATCTCGTGTTGTTGTGGCATCAACCGTTTGACGCGCCCCTCTGCGTCCTTCCCATTATTGCCTCGAGGAGGTGCACGCGATGCGGCTCTGCGTCGCCAGTCGAATCGCGGGGTGGAGAGGCCAGGTGGAGGTGATCGGAGTGGTGATGCTGCCCTGAGGGCTTCATCATGAACGAAAATCACTCCTTTCGAAGGCTCCGAAAGACCCTGTCGCGGTGATGAAAACATGTCCTGTAATGCCTCATCTTCCCAAGAGGGATCATACGAGGCGTCCCCCATCTCTGAGTAGGTTGCTAGCCATCGACGGTGAGAAGGCCGTCCATATTTCGTTGCGGAGTTCCGAGAGCGTGACGAGGCTGAAAATCTGCATGACGAATACGCTCTCTGGAACATCACGCCGTGAAGATCATTTGTTTTTGGCCGGTGAGTGAACACGGTCTTGACGCGTGGGGACGCTCGAAGGAGCTTTCCAGAGTTGCGAAATACGAAACGAACGTCGAGCCAGAATCGCGCAGCCAGATTGAGTGTTACGTGCAGTAGGCAGTAGGCAAATGTCAAGTTCAAGTTGAAGAGCATGACCGCGATTTTCTCCTGTCTTACGTTACTGGCCTTACGTACAAAAGCGATACACAACAACTTTTTTGTGACAAAGCATAGCATTTTCCCATAAAAGGAAAGTGAAGCCCAATCAACCCGACCCATAGCAACAGCAACCGACAGCTTTAGTACCCCGTGCCCAACGACGCTGAAGCAGGTGACACTCCACCAATCCAAACAAACTCCTACATGGTACAAAGGATTACAATGGATCCAACGCCTATAATGGCACCACTCGCAACGTAGACAATCGTCTCCCCGAGGTTCAACTGTTTGCCAGTTGGCCCATTCCAGCCAGGTGGGAGGTTGAGGGCAACTTCGGTAGCCGGGACGGTAACATTCGTGGGGGGTGCTCGACAAGCCGCGACATACGCTACATGGATAGTCAGCGCTGATATCCCGAAGCGTACAGAGCATCAACCCACCTGCAAGTGCGGGGGTAGATCCCGCTCTGGGGTCTGGCATCTGGCGATTCTCTTGGATAATGGTCGTAAAGTAGCACTGTTGACAAGCGGTGATGGCAGTGACCGTATCGTTTCTGCACAGACAGGCATCATCTCCATTACAAGTCTTCGGGAATCACATCAGTGTTGGAAATTTTGTTTTACGAGTTCCGCCAATCATACCTGGATGGCGGCGTTCGCGGGTCCACAACTGGTTTGACACTAGCGAAACTTTTTAAGCAGGGACAAAAATCAGGTAGTTCGGTATGTCGCACCTTAGTAGTAAGATCGTCATCCTGCACCGTCAAGAACTTGTCCGCCGTGACGTTGCCTACAGAACCACCAATGGCAATGTTGAGAGCCAAGGCTGCTTGAGGTAACACATGGTCAGAACACCTCGTGGCGCAGCGCGCGGCCAGTGAATCATACTTGCCTTGACCAGCAAGCAATACGGAGAAGCCGAAGATGGTGAGGAGACGCATTTGGTACGGGAGGGTGAAAGGGAGTGGGGGGGAAAATGCACCAGGCAGACCTCGCAGAGGGTTGTAATAAGTCAAGAGACGAACGACGAAGGCTACCAAGGCGATGAAGTTTGATTGGCTATTGGCCACTGTCTCACGGTCACATGGATCATAGCCTCATCCAAGCCATGAGAGACACCCACAACTGCACAACCGGCAACCGGTCACTGAAATACTGCAACGTCGAAATTCTTCCTGTTCAAGCTTGTGTCTGTCAGGGACACTGGCAGTTATCACGGGTAGCAAGTCCGAAACAGACTGCAGTCCTTCTCCTACACTCTTCCTAGATATGCTTCCAGCGGGCCGTGGCGATGCCTACCATCCAACGCGGTCTTCATCACGGTCTAGCATACCTAGGTCTATCCGTGGCGAAGCATGTGACCATCTCAAACTTGAAGACAGGCAAATCCCTGCAGAACCCCCTACACAGGCGCGCAATACGAGAACTAGGATATGGCCGTCAGCCCCCAGAACATTTCTTCAGCGAACTTTAGCACGTGTATTACGACAACCTAAGCAGACATCACAACGTGGCTTGGTCTCCCCGCCGAGAAGAGCACTCGCTCTAGATAAAGGACCACTGTCGGATACTTCTCCCTGTCTTGCTGGGCGTGACCACTTTGCATCTTTGACTCCCTTAGTCCTCCAACGCACTGATGACGTCACCTTCTCGCCTTCCTCCTTCTTCCGAAGAGTTGAAGAGATCCGCGCTCTAGATTCCGGCTTGGATGATCCGCTTGTGCCCTCACAGCTCTTACCCCAGCGTCGACCTCCTTCTGGTCCTCACCGCCGACCACCACCACCCGTCGACGGAGGCTCTGATCGGTCCATGACGTGCACGTCTTCCTCACTATCGCGAAATCCCACGTCATCAAGGCCTCAGACGACGCTTCGTAAACAACCACCTAAATCAGAGCTGCGCTCGGTGCTGGAACTGCAGGCTTTGGCTATGGAGCTCGACAAGCTGGACCCTTTACTTGTTAAGTCACCACCGCCCGCACCACAATGCCTACAAACCTCTCCAAGCATCAAATCCCTCCATCCCCGCCCCCGTCTCTGGTCAACCTCTCCTCTGGCAGCCCGGAATCTTAGCCGTGATCCGCTCGCTGAATTACTGGCAGTTGCTGACGAACTAAAGACGATGAAGAACCTTGACAGTGACGACATCCTTTACATGACCGATGCCCCGCCACTCTCGCCGCTGCCACCGACCCTGCACGCTTTCCTTGACGCGCCTGGTGCTTCGTTGCGTATTCTTGAGATGGATGTACACAGAGAGGACGAAACGTTTCTTGGCGTTCCGATCCCTTGCATCGTCGTCACATCCGAAGGGGACTCTTTACCCAAGGCAAAGTTGGAAATTCATGATCCACCACCATTGCCGTCCGAAGACCTGCTCGCGCCACCCCCTGCGGCTTACAGAGGACGTGTGGAAACCGATCAGCCGCCCATCATCACCGATGGTGACAGTGAGCGCTCTCCGTCTCCGACCCTGCCCTCATGCGAGGACACGGTGGACGGGGACGAAGTGACGGGAGGCTCTCTGTCTCCGCCCTGCTACTGTCCGGCGTGCGCTTTGGGTGATGGGAACCTTTCCTGGGAAGTCATCGGCATGGCACGCACACTGGAGCCAAGTACCCAGTGCACAAAGCCGGACCGACCCACCGCCCCGAAGCCAACGCCACTTCTGAGGCGACGCGAACGCTCATTGCTCCGACGAATGCTTGGTGGTGGCGATGGATGCAATGCACCGCTAGTGGAGAAAGACACGTCGGGGTGCATCCCGTCCAAGCGGAAACGGAAGCGTATTTCCAAGGACGCAATTGGATCACCGCGTCCACTGTCGTTAGCGGGTCAGGTGACATAATTATCAGTGTGCCTCGGGCCTACGGTGAATGGCCCACTGGTCTCTTTCTTCGTCGGAGTCTGCTTAGTCTGCACCAGTTGAGCAGCCTCGTATCAGAAATGTTTAAAGGAGTGGCATAGATATGATAGGCGTAGTTAATGGTACAACAATACCAGTGAACCCAAAGTTACTCGAAGTGAAAACATCGCAGTGCTCCCAATTTAGAAAGCGGTGGTTTACCTGCCATAACACTACTGTAGTAATCCCAAATTACTTAAAGTAGCAAGTCATGGGTCTGAAATACAACACCAGGCACTCTCACCGAGGAACGTGGGTGAGATATGCGAACATGACCGCAACAATACAAGCAATGGCGATTGAACCGGACAATGCTTGCCTCAGCGGGAGCGCATCAGATGATGATCCTGCAGAAGTTGTGCCCATCTTGTTCTGGAAGCCGTAATCTCCGTTCGAGTTTGCAAGTACAGAGGGGTCGATGTACACCGTGTTACGAGTGCGCGTCTGTGCAGTTGTGGGAAAAGTCTGCGTCTCACCCGACACGGCTGACAATGCAGAACTCGTGAGGAAGACGAGCGCGAATGACGGCGCTGGGACCTTGACTGAGCACGTATTGTCCGTATTGCAGTTGACCGTCTGAACGTCGGGGGTACCCTGGAGACGGCCGTCTGATTGGAAGTTATACCCAAACGTCTGCTAGATGGTCGGCGCAAACAGGATATACATGAATCCAAACTGCGTACCTGGTTACCCCACATGAAGGCGCCCTTGGAAGCGACTGAGGGAGCTTGTAAGTACCTGCCAAGCAAGGGCAATGAGTTGATAATATGTTACCTAGGGGAGATAAAGAAAACGTACTTGACTTGGACAGATGACGGCGTTGCTCCAGGCTGACCCGTCGGGCCACCTCCAACAGCAAACGTTACCGTATAGTCATTCGCGCCCGACGGGTCTGTGACAAAGTTGAAGAGCGCAAGCTTGGTCGGCGTGCCATTTTCATAGATGACGTAAATTGGGGTGAACAAATTCTGGGTGAGGTCGAGCACCTGGGACGCATTGCTAGGGCCGAGTACTTCGGCCATGGCAAGCGCGGCATAGTAAACCGGACCAATAGTCCACTGATGGAACAACGATTGGTTCGTAGGGGGTGGCGTGAAAGGGTTATAATACGCGTCCTGTCCACCCACATGGAAGAGGGCAGTTGAGAAGTTGTAGTATGCTAACGTGAGGCTCCAATCAAGCGCCCACAATGCGGCACCGAAGGAATCGCTGACACCAGGGAAGCCCGAACAAGAGGCGGTGTTCGTCTCGAACATTAGTAAGGGTTTGTTGTTGGCTATCGCGAATTGACTTGTGTTGACATAGCTAGTTATGAGGTTGAGGGAGGCGTTGTGCGTGAGATAAGTTGGGAACACATCTTGAGGGTTGATAACGGGACCACCACCAAACCGCGCAGCGCAGTTATTATTTGGATACCTAAGTGAGGAATAAGGAGTTTGTCATCAACGGGGGGACAAGTAAACCGCGACGTACCGCTCCACGGCGAGACCATACAGACTGTCCGTGTATGTCGATACAATCCCAGTATTCCAGACATCCTCGGGAGCCCATAGTGTGGCAGAGATACTTGGAATGATAAAAAGTTCATTCTTTCTCGTGATCCCAGGGTCGACCGCCACTTGGTTGACGAGCAAGCCAATATCACCCATGTAGTTTAATGGACCATAACCCTGAGATGCACCGTTAGACAACTGACTGGATAGCCCCCGACGATTACTTACCAGCGGCCTGTGAGTGCGGGGGGGGTGAGCATAGAGGTCCGGTTCATTGCCCGCCTGAAAGCCAATGAGATTATCACCCAGGATCTGTAGACCATAATCGACTATGGCGAGATTAAAGGGAGTAGAATTGAAAAATGGAATGCCTAACATAGTGGTTGAGGAGCGCAGAAAAGGGAAGAGGTGCCGGTGCTCACCAAGGTACCAGCGTGTCGAAGTTAGGGCAGATATATTGCTCATGAGGACAAGCAGATCTGGAGTATATGCGAGTGGCGGTGTGTCGGTGGGATTGAACACGTTCGACATGTCTTTGGCCAGCATTGTGCCGTTGGGAAGGCTTGAAACGAGCTCAGCGCTCTCTTGGGAGTTACCTCCAATCCGGACCTGAACCCAGCCAGCACGGGCTTTGATGTTCGCCATCAGATTGAGGAATGGGACCTGAAGCAGGGAGCTGTTCCTTCCCACTGCAAAGACAAAACCAGAGTCGGCGGGATGAAGACACGAAGGAAAAGAAAGTACATACGGACGTGATTTACTACGGACATTTCTATAGAGAAGCCAAAGAAAGCGCCGGTGTGGGGAATGGACAAGCCATTCATACCGCCACTGTATAACTGCACAAATTGATTCGAGGGGACAGGGGGAATTGGAGGAGGGGGCGGTTGAAGGACTGTGGGGTCGTACGCAGCAGAGCCAGTATAGGTGGCGGCGGCAGCTGTACCAGTCAGCGTCGTAGTACCAGTATTGGTATTTCCACCAAATATGACCTGCTGGTATGGTTGGTATATGGTATACTGGGCCGAGGTGAGCCCAATGATTGACACAAGTAAAGAAAGGACGGGAAGGATATGCATGACAGGGAAGGGTACCAGGGTGATGCCTGGGACTGGCAAAGACGAGGGGCTGAGACGGAGATGATGGAAGGGAAAAAAAAAGAGTGATGAGCGCTGCCGCCCAGTTCGTTGCGACAGGGCGGGTTCAAAGACCAAAGGGGGATTAAACCAGGGCCAGGGGCATTCAAATCGATTGCTTAGCAAAATTCCAAACAAACACAACGACAACGAGAACGTTGGTACAGTAGTGAATGTAAGACAACTAATTATACAGCGTGACAACTGGTCATGGTCCACCCCATCCAGTGAGCGCGATGCCTGCGCGCTGCTTGCGGATGTGTTGGGAAAATGTGCGAATTTGACTGGGTGAATTTGCTTCCGTCTAATGAATCGATTACACGCGGTAATGTGATTGGGGACGCGCACACACTGTATTATATTATGCGATACGGCACAGGAGAGGACCGGCTGGTGGATTCTGCCCGCCTGTGTTTTCGTTGTCGATGGGCAAGCTCACGTTCGGCGTGGAATTTACGCATTCCTCGGATTGACACGAGGTGAGAAGAGTTGAGAGGTTATCAAGAGAGTTGAAAAAGTCCATGTCAATGGTGAGGTGGGTAAGAGTTCGGTGGTTTTTTTCCACAATACGGGGGGGAATTTATAGGGCAACTTTTGACCGAGTCATCATGCCCGCTGGGACGCCTTCTGGAAGGACGACGCGGTTAAGGACAAAAGAAAACAAAAGCGTTTTTTGTGATTGCGCAAATTTCTTCATTGTTGACCCCACACACAATATTAATGCCACGGCAAAGTCGATTCACGCTAGTTTCACGCGCGGTGCTCGGCCTCGGCCAACGCGTGTGGGTTGTGCTGACTAAGCGAATGTTCGCTGACCCGAGGGTGACAATCCACGCGTGCGCGCTACGCGTTTATTCGACACCACCCTCTACATCCCTCTATCTTGAGGCTCCGCAGCCTATCTGAGTCGCCATCGCACCTGACGTCGAAGCGTCTGGTTTCTGTCTACTCCATGGAATCCCTAACACGCCTTCGCTCTGTCCTCCTTAGCGCGTTGGAAGCACAAAATACCATAGACGAACAAGAACTGTTCGATCTACTCGTCCTGTACCGGCGGAACCTAGTCAATTTGTTTAACACAAAACCTCCCAGTGAGGATGAGAGGAGAGAATTGCAGAGTGGTGCGTGATACATCCCCTTTCCAAGTGCGCAAACTAATACTTCTATACCAGGAAAATGCACTGTAGACGGTCGGCAAATGTCCGTCAATAACGATTTCTCAACGCAAGTCATCTATCTCGCCCAAGTCCTTGGTTGTTCCGAGCGTTACATTGCCGGTCTCATGCAATATGTCATCTCTAACAACCCAAACTTCAGTCCCGTGAATATCTTGGAGGAAGTTGTTCTGGAGTACCATCGAAGACGACGTGATCTTGCGGACTGTATCCGGTTCCTTCTCGAGGCGGCAGAAATAGTTGGGTCTCCTGGGACAACCGCTCTCCATGCTCGCCTGGAACTGTTTGTGAAGCAGCAACTTATTCCAGCAAAGGAGGGCGCTGATAGCGTGGTATTTGGAGAGAAGGGTTTGGGTTGGAAGGTGTTACTCGAGCTTGAAGCCCTCGATCGCACAATATCGCTTGCGCTGACGGCGAAGCAGAACGCTGGGAGTAATACAACTTTGCAAGGTCTGTTATTCCTAACCTTCACACTCCCTTGTCATTGTGCAATTTCTGATTCATCTGTTTTCCCAGGCGCAACCATAAACCTAGGATCCGACATACATTCTATGCGGGTCGAATCACTAACCCAAGAGCGCCGCGCTCTCGCCACCATACTTTTTCTTATAGCTCGTCTGGGCTACTTATCTCCTCACGAAGTCGACAAATTGGTACCCTGGTTACAAGAGAACCCACGACACCCCATCTCATATTACGTCCTTTGTTCCTTACTCGCTGCCTTTGACCTTGTCGACCCCCAAACCCCAGGGGGAGTACTGAGGCAAAATCTTGCCACCTTCCCCTCCACTCTCAACCTCATGAGGAGAAAGTTAGATCCAACAGAAGACTGGAAGGAAGTTGGTATTAAGGCTACGCTCCAACTGAAGTGGACCCTCTTCTTAACGGAAGCTCGGCACCGTGATCCCTCTCTCGAGCACAAGGACGGGTTTAGGACAGAGGAACTAGAGACGAACATATGGAATGCTGTACAAGGCAACACCTTCACTTTTCTCGCCAGTTCTGTAGCAAAGCTTCGCAAGAGGGAAGGGACCTTTCCCTCAGGCTCCTATGCTGGCTCCGTCATCCGGTTCAGTGAGGCGGACCAGCTACAAGCGCTTCCGGTGGACGATTTCAAACCAGCAGTGTTCCAGTGTTTCGAGATGCTTGTGAGAGCCGTTATCTCTTACGCCTCTTCAGAACTGCGCAAAATCAAGCAGCGACAAGAGGATATCATACTTGCAAACACACGTCAGGACAGATCCCGGCATTTCCGCTCCTCTGTCCCCCGTTCAGAACCAGACAAGTCCACGCATACACCCCGTAACGACATTGCGATGCTCTTTTCCTTTATTGGCGTGCTCTTTTCCGCTTTGCCTCCTGAGCGTGCGCTTCAGTTCTGGGGCTCGGCATCCTCCGAGTCACAGCGACCCAGCTGGCTGGAAACCGTAGAGGCGCAAGCAGGGAAACTACCAGCATTCCTACAGTGGGCCGTGTGGTCAACGAACTTGCGTGATTTGGACATGTCGATTGCGCTATACGACATGCTTGTTGGGTTAGCCAAGGGTCATCAGTGCAGTGACTTGGCATACAACTTCTTGGCTCGAAGTAATGGGGAGGTTATCCCGGGGAGTGTTCTGCCAACTTCAAGCTCGAGTGGTGCTGCCCCTTGGACAACCATTTTCGGCATTCTTGACTCGTGGGCGGTGGCATCGAGCAACGCACGATCTCAGCAAGCCGGGCCCTCGCACTCCGGCTTCATGTCTTCCCACCAAGCTCACCACCACACGCAACAAGCCACCCTCAGTCAGAAGGACGTCTGGCTTGGACAATGTTTCCTGCGTCTTCTTTCCACCGTCGCCAAATATTCCGTCTCTGCGCGACTGGCGATCAGTGGACACCCCCACTTGCGCGCAATCCCCACTCTCGTCTCTCTCATCCCTCTTGGGGTACCCTTGGAGCTTAAAGGTGCCGTGTTCTCCGCACTGGCAGCATTTTGCGAGGCAGGCGCCGGCCCACCAGGGGTCGAGATATGCCGCGCAGTGTGGCTGCTCATGGAAAGGCTCGAAGTC
>Ga0307510_10003973_pt1 | contig 17328 bp, 22 predicted proteins | sample 12_EM_MG_FD_207224 | JGI IMG/M metagenome (GOLD analysis project Ga0307510, IMG submission 207224) | Populus trichocarpa ectomycorrhiza microbial communities from riparian zone in the Pacific Northwest, United States - 12_EM | ecosystem: Host-associated > Plants > Roots > Unclassified | place...
GTGTGCTCTGCTTTACATTCATGGAAGGGGCATTGTTCACCGTGATGTTAAACCTGATAATATACTACTCGACTTGGATGGGCATGTGCATTTGGCCGATTTCGTGAGCTTCCATTTGCACAATCAGGTTGTCTGTTTTTGTTTGGCTAATAGGAGCTCAGAATGTCGCTTCCGATATCCATCCGGACCGTCCATTGTCTAGCAAGTCTGGTACCCTTGCGTATCTGGCTCCGGAGGTTTATGGTGGGGGCGGGTATGGTACTGGTGTTGATTGGTGGTCATTGGGTGTTGTATTTTATGAGTGCATTTACGGAAAGGTAATTTTTTGAATCTCAGGGGTAAGAGTTGGTTGTTAATGCTAACTCCGGATCCTAGCGACCGTTCAATTCAGATACTCATGAAACTCTCGGCAAGGAGATCATGAAGGCTACTCCAAAGTACGCTATCACAAACCCACCGGTTACCGGAGATTGCATGGACGCAGTCCGGAGTCTACTGCAATTGGATGTGACCAAGCGGATAGGGGCAGCTGGCTTCGACACTTTCACCAGCCATCCTTTCTTTGCAGATATCGATTTCGATGCGCTGGAGAGGAAGGAATATGATCCTGTGTTCAAGCCTTCCGGCGAGAAGGCCAATTTTGACGCTACATATGACCTTGAGGAACTGTTACTGGAGGAAGCGCCATTAGAAGCCCGAGCTAGAAGACAGAGGCCTCGAGAGAGGTTGAAGGACGATGCTACGGCTCAGGAGATCCGACAAGAAGAATTGCACAAGATGATCGAAACACTCTTTGAGCCATTCGATTACACTACAGTTGGATTTGACAGGTAAAGTGGACCTTTGGATTCTCTTTGTTCTTAATCTGACTGTCGGGCACAGTCCAACTGGAGGCAACAGATATCATGGGACAGTGGATCCTGCTTCCAAATCTGCCGGTGACTGGGTAAGGCCATCTATGAATTCTCCTCAGTCAGAAATAATGGGTCATACAAGTCCTGTTTCAATTAACACTACTCAAAAGTCCCAAAAGTCGTCAGTGGGTTCTCCTGCGTCCGGCTCTCCTCCTATTCCATCTTGCGCGGATCTTCCGAAAGTGTGCCCGCCACCTCGTTCGATGCCACCGACAGTATCATCGGCTGAACGCTCTAATCTGAAAGAACAGCAATTACAGCAACGACAGAGTGTTGGAAAGTTAAAGTCTGGTATGAGGAATCAGTCCTCAAGCGGTGGCGTACAGGTAGTTTTGGATGAGGCTGGGTCATGGTCAGATCTGGCGGACAAATCGTCACCAACTCCTTTACGCCTAAAGCCATCAGGAATGCTCGGGTTCTTTTCGAAACGGAGAGGTCGGGCGTCTAGTCCAAAACCCCAGGAGAGGGGTGTGCTCGGTCGTGAGGGGGCTAGAGTTGTTATTGCATGACATCGAGCGTTGCTGGGGAATAATCCCATCCATCGCAAGTGAGGCGAGCGGAAACTTTTACTCTCTTAATTTGATTCGTCTTTTCTTTCTTTTTCTTTTCTATTTCAATGTCTCTACTTTACCGGTTCTATTACCCTTCCCCCCATATTCTTTCCCGTCATCCCCTCCGAGGGCTTTACTATACCATCTTAGGGGGCTGTAAAATGCAGAGGTATTAGTGGTTTGATGAGTGGTGTAAGTTAGGTGGTACGATTTGCTTTTTTTTCTGGTGTGTTTTGTCGTTTCCCCTCATATATCTCCCTTTTTATATCTCACGGGCTTTCGTTTTCCCCTATTCATTGGGATTCCCTTCCCCTCCCTTCTCGCCCTCTCGAATCCATCTTATTTGTCCAAAATAGCGGCATAAGTTCTGGGGTGTTCTGCAGAGAAAGCATTCGAATTTTTCTCCTTCCTTTTCGACATTTTTTTGTGTTTTTCTGTTACCATGGGATTCTGAGCTCCATTATCGTCCTCTTTATTTTTTCTCCCCAGCTAAGTTAGCTACAGCAGTTTATTTTTTGTGAATAGGCGACGATTGATGGAATATATAACCTGATGTGCAAAGTTCCCTTCTTTGCTCCTCCCTCTCCCTGGGGTTTCCGTCTGTCCTGTCGCTCGCCCAGCTGTGCCGATTATACTGTGCTATGTGGAGGCGCGGTCAACAGGACCAGGACGAGGTGTAAAAAAACGTGCAGATGGCATGATGCATGGGGGTAGAAGGGCGGGCTTGTGAGGGCGGCAGATTTTTGTTCCGCGTTATTGAGTATTTTGTTATAATATCATAGCAAATACTAGTGAGTCTTGAGGTCTTCTCATAGAGTTACCCCAAATTGTGATTTGGAGAATTGAAAATTGCAATCACATTTAGCAGAGGGCTGTTTGCAAATCGTGATTTCAGATTACGGCTATCTCAAATCACTGCCTATCAAACAGGCCCCTAGCCCTAATAAAAGAGTGATTCGGACGGTGCGACAAACGAAATACGTGGTTGAAACACAGGTATCAATGTCACTCCGCCCGAATCTTTAATTTATGCCCAAGTAGTGATTATGGACGCTCAGGTAGGCACGCTCAGATTGTCAGCTGTCCATTTCTCCGTCCGGTCGCCATATTCGGGTGCCGGGTGTAAAAACTTATTATATCCACTCTTTGGGATCACTAGGAGGGGGGCGTTATCTAAGTTATGATACTTGCCCATTCTAAAAGTATCCGGATAACTTGGCCCCAAGATTTTGGCACTCAAGTGGGCAAGAGGACATGTGATAAAAACATCCACTGGCAATAAAACGGCATAGCTTCTGTACCATCCTAGTACTAGTAGTTACTAATACTGTAGTGGTTACATCAATCCCGATTCGAGATTTGCGTTGACAGCACCTAACTTAGTGTATGGCGCGCGCTGGGCGAAAACTAATAGTTTTGCCGATGCCGTACCGTATTGGTCTTTGCAACTAGAGCATGCAGCGGACTGTGAGGTACTCGTACAGTATGTAAAGCCGGAATCCCTGGCGGGGGTGGGGATAAAGTGGCCAGCCATCCAGGACCCAGTGCATCCCCCACTCAGCCACCACTCCAACACAAAATCCTTACTTCCCCAGCTGTTGTTCTGTCTTTCTTTCTTTCTTTTCCGGCTTGTAGGAAGAGTTTATAAAAGCGCAAGTGAGTGCGCTGCGCCCCGTGGGTCGTCGGCCTGGCTCTCGGCGAGCACTGGATAACTGAACTGTGCTCGGGCTAGACTATCGTACTACCGTATGCGCGACTAGTACTGCATATCGCAGCTAAAGCACCAGGCTAATTAGACCGGACCGAACTGGACTGGACTAGACCGTATCGTTGCCCCCTCATCATGAGCACCAGTACCATCCCGAATGAGTTTGGGGCTTTTTTTAATCTACTCGAGTAAACATTATCCCGAGCCACGTGCCGAGCCTCAGCCCAAGCTTTTCAGGAACCCGGAGACCAGGGCGGTCAACAGGAACCTGTCTGTCCACCGCACAACAACAACGAAATGCAGTACGATAGCCGCCCAGCATGCCGCTGCGTTCCTCTGGCAACGGTTGAACCAAAACAACTTCGTCATCTACCCGATATCCTCCCGTGCCCTTGACTTTTCTTTGCTGGCATTGCGGGTCTCCCTTAAGATCTCTTTTTTTTTTCTTTTCTTTTTCTTACTTTTCAGCTGCGAGGTTTCGTGTTCTCCTTTCTTTTCTTTCATTTTCCCCCTTCTTCGCTTTATACCTACCTATTGTCACTGTGCCTGCAGAAAAGGAGAGCGAGAGGGTGGCGTGCCACTTTTTTTTCCCACGATTTTATGAATAAGGGCCTTTTTTTATATTTTTTTATATAACTCTTGTCACAATTACTTGCTTGTTACCACGCTGCATCATCAGAGCTTTACGAGGCGTGGGAGGCGTGGTACGGGAGTAAAGTAGAAAAGCAGGAACGAAAAAAACAGGTGGGGGTTGCCGAATTTGTTTGCTAGCTGACCTACTCGTGCTCAAGCTGCGTGTCGGAGTCGGAGGGGCGTGTGGGCGACGAACTGGATTGGGTTCTTTGACATTTAGTTTCGACTTTCGTTCTCGTTATCGTACCTTTCCTCCTTGCGCATTGATTAAGTTTGCGGACCAGGAATGACAAAATACGCTTATGCTCATGGGAGGGTGCCATCCGACGAGTCTGTTGATCCGGTAGCTGCGGAAAAGCATAAGAGACGACATCGGGAACGGGATCTGGAAAGGGGCGACAGTAGGCGTCACCACCACCGGCGAGGTGGTGCTGGCGGCAACGATGGGGACAGACCGAGGAGAAAGAGGAGACGGAGGTCTGTCCCTGCAGGGGCGTATGATACTCGTGGGCATTCGAGGCATAGGGATGGGAGGCCCCGGAGAAGTAGGAGTCAGAGTGCGCCCCCGCCCCCGCCGGAGAAGAGGAAGAGAAGGTGTGGACCTTGCTTTTGTGAGTTTTGTTCGTGCTATTAAAGGAATCACGGGATAAGGGGCTAATTGAGGTCTTTCTAGGGATCTTGATTGGTCTGACGATTCTCCTATTGATCATACTTATTCCCGTTGGGGTACTGGTTGTTGGTAAGAAGAAGAGTGCTGCGGGCCATGGAATTGAGGAAGGGTTGGGGAAGGGCCAAAAGGGTGGGAGCATCAGTGATATTGACTCTTCTAGTATTCCGGTATGCTTTTTCCTTGGCTGGGTTTGCTTTTGTGGCGCCGACTGACCGTTTGGGGATAGTCTGCATATAAAGGAACTTATTATGACCCATTTACTTGGGCTGATACGCAGGATTTTAACCTTACCTTTACTGATAGGAAAGTCGGAGGTCTCCCTGTTATGGGTCTTTGGGATGATTACGATGATTCCGTTCAAGCGAATGAGAATGTTCCGCCCTTGGACCAGGAGTTCCCCTACGGGACCAAGCCTATTCGTGGTGTCAATCTTGGAGGATGGCTTATTGTTGAACCTTTCATCACACCATCTTTCTTCAGTAAGGTTGACTCCAGATTTGGCGTTGTGGACGAATTCACTCTTAGCAAATATCTTGGCCCTACCAATGCAGCAAAAACAATCGAGCGACATTATGCAAACTTCATTAACGAGACCGCTTTCCGGGAAATTAGGGAGGCCGGGCTTGACCATGTTCGCATCCCTCTCGGGTATTGGGCCGTCATGACTTTGGACGGCGATTCGTTCGTTCCGATGATCTCTTGGAGGTACTTGCTACGGGCGATTGAATATGCAAGAAAGTACGGATTGAGAGTCAAGCTCGACTTGCATAGTGTGCCTGGAGGAGCCAATGGCTGGAACCATAGTGGTAAACTCGGACCAATCGGGTGGTTGAATGGAACCGACGGAGATAGCAATGGTCAAAAGACCCTGGATATACATAACCAGATGGCGACATTCTTTGCCCAACCTCGTTACAAGAACGTGGTGACTATGTACGGTCTTGTCAACGAGCCAAAAATGATCTCCCTTGATGTGGATAAAGTTATTGCGTGGACTGTCAAGGCTCATGGGGTCGTTCGTAAGGCAGGTTATCACGGGTATATAATTTTCGGTGATGGGTTTCGGGGATTGGATAACTGGAAGGGCGAGTTCAAGGGCTTGGATAAGATGTTGCTCGACGTCCATGAATATGTCATCTTCAATTCTGGGCAGATTTCCACAACGCATTCTGCTAAAGTTAAATATGCTTGTGATGGATGGGGTCAGCAGATGTCGCAGAGTGTTGATACTTCTACTGGGTGAGTGATTATCTGTGGTTGGAATTTATTGGCCGCTGACTGTTGATTTCAGGTTTGGACCTACCGTTGTTGGCGAGTGGGGGCAGGCTGAGACGGATTGCACGCCTTATCTAAATAATGTGGGTCTTTAATTTGCGGGGTGAGCACTTCGTAGAGGTTTCTAACCTTTTATAGGTTGGGGTTGGGTCACGTTGGGAAGGTACTCTTAATTCCGGAGATCCTCTCACTCAGACCACCGTGCCCAGTTGCCCCGGTGGAAAAGGGTGCTCGTGCCAAGGAGCCAATGCTAGTCCTTCCGACTACTCAAAGGCATATAAGCAATTTCTCCTTATGTTTGCTGAAGGTATATATCCCAATATATTATTTGAAGTGGCTGAACTGGTACTGACGTTTCCGCCATAGCCCAAATGGATTCCTATGAAAAGAGTTGGGGGTGGTTATACTGGACCTGGGACACCGAAGCTGCGACTCAATGGTCCTACAAGAAGGGTATTGCAGCTGGGATTCTTCCCAAGAAGGCATACACTCGGTCCTTCAAGTGCGGCGATACGATCCCGGACTTTGCAAGCCAGGGTTTACCAGAAACCTATTAGATTAGTTATCCCCGTTTCTTTTTCTCTTTTCTTGTCATTTCGGAGTTTGGGAAATTGGGGCTTTTTCCTTTTACATATATATACGAATAGCACATGCGTTGGTAATGATGATGCGATAACGCGCCGACTTTTCTTTTATGGAAGAACCATTTTATTATTTTTGAGTGGCATTTGGGGTGGGGAGAGAAGAGTCGGAAAATTCTCATGCATTGGAGAGAAGGATTTGTGAATGATGTAGCTTTAGCTGTATAAATGGGGGAGCCTATGGACGGCATAGAGGATTATGATATAAAGTTAGTCGCGTTGTTCCTAAGACTGGTTCCAATTTTCTAGATTGTCGGGTGAGTTAAGGATACATGTACTGGAGTGAAGACCAAAAATTTGGGGTTTTTGCTAGTTATGGCCAAATTTTGGAAGGAATTCCTTGTAGCAAGGGCCATTTGTATGGGGAGTAGGGGCGTAAATTCCTAGAGGGTTCACTCGTAATAGCGAGGTCTCCCTTATGAGCGGTCCGTTGTAGCGGGGTGCGACTGCGCAGTACGTGACTGGCTTATATGCTCAGTACCCAATGATTGGCTTGTGGGCTGGGATTCTACCGATTGGTTGGGGAACTATATATTTGGTCTTTGCGCGATTGTGAGTTCCAATCAGGTGTCGGGCATGTGGATGGCCTATGGGTATATGGTGGCCGGTTACATTGGTGACCTTCATGAGGTGGCCAATAGATCTCTGACCTGTACTCGTAATGTCCTGACGTTTGTGAACACAACTGCTATTGCATACCGCCAAAATTCAGCTTTTTTGCCCTGATCTTGGCATCATGCAATAGCGGTCGTGTTCACAAACGTCAGGACATCACGAGTATTTAAGACCCTTCTGTACGATAATAGCAATCAACAAGGAAGGACACTATTTCCACTAAAGCCTATTTTAGCAAGGGCTGTTGAGAGAGGGTTGCTTTTACCGCAGAGCCCCAACCCACCCCACTACCCGTCAACGCGGGGCATCCCGAGTTCAAGCTAAGCCGGCGGGAAATTTTCAACTGCAACCCCTCCGTTCCCTCCTCCTTTCCTCTCTCCCTGCCCTCAGCACCCCGATACTTTCACACACACACTGATGCACAATGGCTAGCTCTCCTACTCAAAGGAGATACCTAGCCCTCCCGGGCCCACCGGCCAATTCCCCGTTCCGTCTCGCGGAGATCAAAGACGCCATAAATTCACCGGCGTCCAACACGAACAAAGTCGTCTCCATTCGCTCAATCTTCATACACTACGTCTGCCCCCAGGAGGGCGTGGACGTGAATGTCCTAGAAGATGAGAATTCGAAGGAGAGGAAATGTCTAGACCAATTGCTGCGCTATGGCGACGAGTCTTCAGAGTTGAATCGTGACGAGGAGACTTGGAAATTGGTTGCATACGCTAAGGGTCAGAAGGAGGTGGGGTTTATGAGTAATACTTTGGTGCTTCCGGTGTTTCCTAGGAAGGGGACTATTAGTCCTTGGTCTTCCAAGGCGACGTCTATTGCGCGTGTTTGCGGGCTGGGAGGTTATGTTAAGAGAATCGAGAGGGGTGTTTTATTTTCTGTGGGTTTCGAGAAGGAGATTGTGTTTGATGGGGTATTTGGAGGGGCGGATAATGTATTGTTTGATCGGATGACTCAGGTGTGTATTCGTCCAACTTCTAGGTGTTTTTGGGAGAAGGGTTGGTTGGGGCTGATGAGTGAATTTCTCTTTAGACATGTCAAATGGAACCTCCTAGTTATGAGGAGTTGTTTGGGACCCATGAGCCGCTTCCGGTTGAACAGGTTAATCTTCGATCTTCTACAACTTCGCCCCTGGAGGCCCTTGAGTCGGCGAACAAAAGATTGGGTCTGGCATTGGACCCTTTTGAGATGCAGTATCTTCTTGAGGCGTTCTCTGACGCTGGCCCATGTCCTCGGAACCCCTACGACGTCGAGCTATTTATGTTTGCTCAGGTGAACTCCGAGCACTGCCGTCACAAGCAGTTTAACGCATCCTGGGAAATTGATGGACAGGAAAAACCACATTCTCTCTTTGGGATGATTAGAAATACACATAAAACCAGTCCCGATTACACTATTTCTGCCTACTCTGACAATGCAGCGGTACTGGAAGGGAACAGTGGGGTGCACTGGGCGCCGGACCCAGAGTCGAAGGAGTGGACATCTACCCAGGAAGTAGTGCATTTCGTTGCTAAGGTCGAAACGCACAACCACCCAACTGCCGTCTCGCCGTACCCAGGCGCCGCTACGGGCTCCGGTGGTGAGATTCGCGACGAGGGCGCTGTGGGTCGGGGATCCAAGCCAAAAGCTGGGCTAGCAGGGTTCAGCGTGTCGGACCTTTTGATCCCTGGATACCAGCGGCCTTGGGAATTGAGCGTTGGCAGGCCCCACCATATCGCTAGTCCTTTGGATATAATGCTTGAGGCACCTATTGGGTCAGCGGCATTCAATAATGAATTTGGGAGACCATGTATCATGGGATATTTCCGGACCTTGACAACAACGGTAGAACATAGAAATGTGAAGGAGATTCGTGGATATCATAAACCCATCATGCTCGCTGGTGGTTTGGGTACGGTTCGCCCAGTACATGCTATCAAGGAGGCTGGAATGATTGAGCCGGGTGCATACTTGATTGTTCTCGGCGGTCCGGCAATGTTGATTGGGCTGGGTGGAGGAGCGGCTAGTAGTATTACCTCTGGTGAGGGGTCGGTAGATCTCGACTTTGCCTCCGTCCAGAGAGGGAACCCGGAACAGCAGAGACGTGCGCAGATGGTTATTGATGCTTGTGTTGCTCTGGGTGAGAACAACCCTATAAGGTCTATTCACGACGTTGGCGCTGGTGGGCTTTCAAATGCTCTTCCGGAATTGGTGCACGATGCTGGTCTAGGAGCTACTTTTGAGCTTCGAGAGGTTGAGAATGCCGACAAAGGGATGAGTCCTCTGCAAATATGGTGTTGCGAAGCCCAGGAGCGGTATGTCATGGCTGTGTCAGAGCCCGGCTTGAAGACTTTCGTAGCGATCGCAGAACGGGAGCGATGTGGGTTCTCTGTTGTCGGTAGAGCCGAAGGAGGGAGCAAAGCGGAGCAGAGGCTGGTTCTGAAGGATAGGGACAGTAAGGACTACCCTAAAATCATTGACCTTCCCATGTCGACCCTGTTTGGAAAGCCCCCGAAGATGCACAAGAATGTTACAGCCCGGGTATTGGACCATGATCGGTTCGATAATAGTTTGGAGACTTACCTCCCGGATATGTCACCGCCCGAGCGCTTGGTCGAGGCTGTGGATAGGGTGTTGAAGCTTCCTAGTGTTGGTTCTAAGAGCTTCCTCATCACTATTGGTGACAGGACTGTTACTGGGCTGATCACTCGGGATCAGATGGTTGGCCCTTGGCAAGTCCCTGTTGCAGATGTTGCGGTTACTGCAACTTCGCTGTCTGAAGAATCCGTCACAGGTGAAGCTATGGCGATGGGAGAGAAGCCAACTCTGGCTCTCATCTCCCCCGCAGCATCTGCACGTATGGCTGTTGCAGAGTCTATCATCAACCTGGCCGCAGCAGACATCCAAGGGGGCCTGAAGCGTGTCCGGTTGTCGGCAAACTGGATGGCAGCTGGTAACCACCCTGGTGAGGGAGCGGCTTTATATGAAGCTGTTGAAGCTATCGGCATGGATCTTTGTCCAAAATTGGGGGTTAGCATTCCTGTTGGAAAGGATTCTATGAGTATGAAGATGAAGTGGAAGAGTGATGGTGAAGATAAGGAGGTCACTGCACCAGTATCACTCGTTGTCACTGCCTTCGCGGCTGTTGAGCATGTTGGTAAGACTTGGACACCTGCGCTAAAGCGGGAGAAAGAATCGGTACTTGTTTTTGTCGATTTGGCACTTGGTAGGATGGAGATGGGTGGGAGCGCCCTTTGCCAGGTATTCCAACAGGTCGGAACTCGTGCCCCTGATGTGAGAGACACCGGGGTTATCACAACCTATTTTGATGCGTGCAAGAAACTTAGAGAGCTTGGGATTGTCCATGCTTACCACGACAGGAGTGACGGGGGTCTATTTACCACGATCGTTGAGATGGCATTTGCGGGAAGGGTCGGTGTCGATATGAAAGTGAAGGACTATGCCACTAGTATACACCCTAAAGACATTACAGCAGCCTTGTTCAACGAGGAACTTGGAGCAGTTTTCCAGGTCAGCGAATCTAATATCGGAGCTTTTGAGGATGCCTTTGGAGATTCTGGGTTCCCAAAACAATACCTCTACCACATTGGAGTGGTCAAGACCCGGGACGACCAAACCATTGGCATCGACTACGACGGTGAAATGATCTACGGATGCACTGCTCGAGGAGAACTTCAGCAGAAGTGGTCTGAAACCTCCTACGCAATGCAGCGTCTGCGCGACAACCCCGCCTGCGCTGACCAAGAATACGAGAGCATCCTCGATAACGACGATCCAGGCCTGACTTACACCCTCACATTTACCCCCTCTGATCTCCTTTTCACCACCCTCCCAAACTACAAACCCCGCGTGGCAATCCTCCGCGAACAAGGCGTAAACGGCCACGCCGAGATGGCCTTTTCCTTCAAGTTGGCCGGGTTCACACCTGTGGATGTTCACATGACAGATATAATTGATGGGAGGGTCTCACTCTCGAACTTTGTCGGTCTCGCAGCCTGCGGAGGATTCTCCTACGGTGATGTATTAGGCGCTGGCGCAGGATGGGCCAAATCCGTCCTTCTGCACGAGAAAACCAGAGAGGAGTTCGAAAACTTCTTCAAGACCCGCAACGACACCTTCGCCCTCGGGGTCTGCAACGGCTGCCAATTTCTCAGCAGACTCACCTCCTTAATCCCGGGGGCCGAAGACTGGCCAACATTCGAGCGTAATGTAAGCGAGCAGTATGAAGCCCGCCTTTGCATGGTCGAAATTTGCAACCCCCCCAGCCACCTCGCGCCCAGCGTATTCCTAGATGGAATGTATGGAGCCCGCTTCCCCGTTGCTACCGCCCACGGCGAGGGCAAAGCCACCTTCACCTCCGCCCGCCAGCAATCCGCGCTTGAACTCCATGGGTTGGCCTCTATCCGCTATATAGATAACAGAGGAAATCATACCGACCGTTATCCGTATAATCCGAACGGATCGCCCGGGGGGGTCACAGGTGTTAGGAATATGAATGGGAGGGTGTTGGCTATGATGCCGCACCCGGAGAGGACTGTTTTACAGGAGGCGGTTAGCTATAAGCCCGCTGGGTCGGGAGGGGAGTGGGGTGGTGTCGGTCCCTGGGTGAGAATTTTTAGAAGCGCCAGGAGGTGGGTTGGATAGTCATAGCTCGTCACTCGCATTTATTTATTTTTTACCTTCATGTTTAAGTTGGGTTTGTGTTAGATGTAGTGAGATGTATGGGGTTAGCCTTTTTTCTTTCCTAGTGGCGGCAGACGCCAATGAACCAAATTTTCCATCAAAGGGTCCTAGCGCTTCTAGTGATGCCGTATTCTACTTTGTGGTTCGCGAATTCCCCCCTCCATGTCGCACATAGTCCGTCACACATAGCCCAAAAGCTTAGATATGAATTACAACATAAAACAGCCTGATGGGTATGATACATACAAACATACACATACATACTCACATCCCCACCACTTCCAAAAAGCGAACCCCAATCAATACACAAGAAACAAGAACAAAAAGGTGGAAAAAAAGTTGAGCCATGCAAGCTCCACTGGTTCCAGAGAGGGTCGAACTCTCGACCTTGGCCTAACATACGAAATATTAGGACCACGCGCTAACCAACTGAGCCATGGAACCGTTGACTCCGGTTGCGGTATTGGGGGTTAAGTTTGCGAGGGAGGGGGGGTGGAAGGGTGGGGTATTGTGCTTGGCTCGCTGACTGGGAGATGGTGGGTGGTGGTAGAGCTTGAGTTGAGGTGAGTGGCACAGAGAGCAGGCAAGTGCTGTACATGAGCAAGAAGCTCACGTGTGATGCCTCCTCCCACCTATCTAAAATAGCAAATCAAAATGGCATGATAGCTCCCGCCGACGGGAATGGGGTTTTATGTGAGGCGCGGGCTTTTTGGTGTCGACTGGGATGTGAGGTAAATTGTTTTAGTGGGTTTTCATGAACGGGGGGGTATCGTGGTGGGTTGATTGGGGACTATTATTTTGGGACGCTTTCTTTCTTTCTTTCTTTCTTTCTTTTCTCCCTCCCCCCAAGAAAAAAATATTAATTAATTAAAGAATCAATTGACTGCGGTGATTTGCTGTCTGTTACATGGTATCCTGCCTTTTGAGATGGTGTTTGATGCTGGCGGTTTGTACTGAGGGATTTTATATACGCCTGCGCTCGTTGTGTCGGGAATTCTTATTCTGACTTTGGTGGGGCTGGGGGAGCTGTGGCAGCAGTATGTGATGGAGGACACATACACGAGTAAGCTTTGCTGAGCATGGTCGTAGGCTCAGGTTCCTTGCTTTTTAGGGTATAGTAGGATTTCCAGGTTAGTAATCTATCATCTCCAGTAGCGGACTATGTCCCTTCTCTTATCAAGCCGTCCACTGAATTGGGGTTCCTGGAAAGAAAGAGGATTGGTCCGGCTTATAGGCTGATTTGTTGGTATCGGAGCCGCTGTTACACCGTTGCCGGTGGGTTAATCATGATCCTCGTGGGTTGCGGAGTGTCAACCACCGGATTCTAATCTTGGTGATCCACCGGGTCCAATCTCAATAATGCGTGTCACCCAATCCAAGCCAACCGAAAAGCTTATACTAGAGCCTCATTCCCGCCATATTCCGAAAAGGATGCCATAATGCTTTGCCCTAAAAAGGACAATTTACCTCCATCTCCGTTCCACAAATCTTACCATAAAGGGTCATGCTGACACACCCAACTGTACCATCTAAATGTGATTAAATCAGTCGTAAAAGGAAATTGACAGGGTGAGATCAGGACGCGCGCTGGAAAGAGAAGTGAAAGCAAGGAGCGACGACTTTTCCCTACTTCTGCTGCTGCTTACAAGCCAAGTTCCAACGCGTCTTCCCCAGTTAACCATATCTAGCCACGATATATATTCACAACCCGCCGTTTGCTATTTACCCTCGGGACAGAGCCCAACCCCCTCGACTATCATAATCAGATTTGCAGCCCGAATATCCCCTGTCTTTGCAAACCCGACATATAAACCCTCTAAAGTCTGCGAAGCCTTGGGAAGAAGAAAAGAAAGAAAAAAGACACCTATACAACGAGTATTTAGAAACATACAGTGGAGTAGAGGACAATAGTCCGGAGGGCAGAAAGGAGACAGGATGGCCGCACCGACACCCGAGCGCGAGCGCAAAGGTCCATGGGCGAATCGAGTTCTCAGCACTGAAATTGAGAAGACGCCGGAATACAATGATTTCATCGATAAGCTCAAGGAGTATCACCAGAAACGAGGGTTAGTCGGGGCGTCCCCATACTTTTAGGGGTTTTTATTCGCATCGCCATCCGTCCATTTGCTTGCCCTTCATTGTGCCATTTGCTTTGAGGAGCTTAGGGCTAACTGCAAAGTTTTCTTTCCGCACTTTTCTGCTTCACAGAACTACCCTCACCATCGAGCCTGAGTTGGGTCGCAAACTCCTTGACTTGCGCAAGCTTTACAATAAGGTTACATCATTAGGCGGGTACGATAAGGTTACAGAAGAAAAAGGTGTGTCCTTTCAGCATCGTCTTGTGGGGTGGGCACTGACTGTGATGTTGGAAACAATCAAGGTGCCTGGAGGGACCTCGCCCTGGGGTACAAGCTTGCTGCAAACAACACCAATGCTGGCTATCTCCTCAAAACCATCTACTACAAAAATCTCGCGTACGTTAATCGCAGTTTCCACCATCTCCCGACCTTTCCAGTGTGCCCTCCGCTAACCCCTCATAGGGCATACGAAATCTCAAATTTCTTCGGGAAAGAGCCCCCGCCCAAGGAGTGGTTGGAAGAAAGGTCTGCCGCTGGAGGTTCTATTATGACCAGGACTGCGGAAAACTTCCAGGAAGCCTCACCGCGCCCGGAATCAAAGGGTGATAAGTCGCCAACCCCTCCGACCTCGGAGAAGCGAAGTATGCTTTCCTTGCTCTAATCTTGGTGGATACAATTTTCACATGACCTAATATTCAAGTTCGGGATTATCCCATAGGCCTCCGTCAAGCACCTACACCAAGAACTTTTTACAACCCCGATACGACCCCACAGCGCCAACATCTTTCCCGCGCATCCTCTGATTCCCGTCAGCTGGGCCAACAGGGCTCGCCAAACAACCAAATGAACGGTAGCACACTGAATTTCCCCAGCTTTCAATCCAGCAGCATCAATGCGCCAATCGGGAGACCAGTCGCAACGCCTCGGAATGCCCCACACGAGTTTATAAACCACAAGCGGAGGGCGGCAGAAGTCCTTATCTCGAGTCCCAATAGGCATGGGGGTACGTGTTCATTCCGCGCGGTTATAGGAGGAAGGAGGCATGCTGATTATAGAGATTAGCTGGACACCAAGGAGCCGCCCCAATGGTCCGAATTTCTATGGGCCTCAAGTCTGGCATTCCCAGTGAAGTTGATTACGCTCTGAGCCAATTGGTTCGAATATCGTTTGACTCTGGTGACGAATTACGTGCGGAGGCATATCCAGGACTATCCGAGGCTCTTTTCGAGAAACTTGCCACTATTCAATCTCTTGCGAACACCTGCTACCCCGAGGGTGCCGGAGAACTTTTGGAGGATTCAAAATTCGTGAAGCAGCTTGAAAAGATAAATGAGGCCGCTCTTGTTCTCCGCAACATGTCATTACAGCCCGATAACGCGAGATACTTTTCCCGCCTCAAGAGTGGTCGACAAATCATAGTCACTTGTATGAACCTGCCTGGGCAGAGTTGTTTTATAGAATTAAAACATTACATACTGGATATGGTTGAGGCCATGGCGATCCACTTCTCACTCGCTGTCGACGATGACTTGTTCCCGACCCTTCATGCGAATCTCCTCTCCGACGATCGCGGCTTAGTTCTGGGCTCACTGAGGGCAATCTGTAGACTTGTTATGGGTCGCGATGAGGCCAACTGCATAGGGCAGATCAACAAACTTGCAATTGACAGAATTAAGGCTCTCATCATGCTAGAAGACGAAGACTTGGTTTCAGCTTGCCTTGACTTCTTATACCAATATACTACAAATGAAGAGAACGTAGAGAAGCTGATACAGCCGCCTGATGGAATCGAGATAGTCAAGCAATTGACAAGATTACTATTACATCAGGCCGTTCCAGGAGATCAAGTTGTGTTCTTGACGGGCTCACTGAAGCCTATCATCAAAACCACAGTGATACCTAGCCTGCCCCAGGAAATTGTCAATGACCTGTTGAGTTACGCTGAACCAGATCGTGCGGCTAAATGGTTAGTCCTCACATATACATATACTATCTATTGCTAACAATGCCGTGCATTAGGATGAGGTGCTGCTTCGAGGAAGACCCAAGCGCCGATATTACCCAAATAGCACTTTGGCAAGCGTATCAAGCCCGCTTCACCGAATACGTCGCTGCCGGTCGCCCTCTCCTCCCTGCCGCAGAATTCATCAAAAATGTAAGCGTGGCCTTCAACAACGCCTCGGCAATGGTCCTCCCCATACCCGGCGGCGGTCAAAAATTCATCATAAAAGGCATAAAACCCCGGGAAACACCAATGTCCGTAAAGGGCCAAGTCTACCTCGCCTGTAAATGGGTCACCGCCACCAATGGCAGCACCAGCAGCGCCGAGACCGCACAACCACAACAGCAACCGGCTCAACCCACCAAATGCCCCGCGCAACTTGCAACCCCCCAAGACCTCTGGGTACACATTCTAAAAGACCACCTCTCCCCGCCCGACTCCACACAGCAGCCACAAGCAAAGCTCCTCTGCAACTGGGGCGGCTGCGAGCGCTTCCACCCCGCCGGCGACTCGGACAGGAGAAAAGTAATAGCCCACGTGCGAACACATATGCCTGAAACTAGCCCGCCTAAAAGCTCTAATCCTTCCTCCCGTCAGAACGACTGGCTCGATGACCCCAAACAAATCAAGCTAGTCATCAGACGCAACCAGACGGGCATCGATGACCGCGGCGAGGCCGCGGGGATACCACTTACGGCCGTGTTGGTGCTTAGGAATGTGGCTAGACGTGGTATGTTCAATGGGAAGGAATTGCTGAGCGGGGAGAGGCCTGTCTTGTTTGAGATTATGGCGGTTAATAAGCCGCTTGCGACTTATATCGCGGATTTGCTAGTCGAAGAGGATGAAGGGGGTGCTGATGATTAATTTCTTTTCTTCTACATCTCACCAGGTGACGGTGGAGAGAATGAGGGGATAATTGTACTTTTAGTTCTTATTCCTCCCTTTCTAGTTCTGAATTTTATTTCAAAAAAATACCTCTTGTTACTGTAGAATTGGGTTAAGTGGATGGGTGGGGTAGATGAGTGGATTGATGGATTTACATACCAATCTCTTGTCAAGTTTACTTTTACTTTTGAGATCGGGAATTGGCGAGGGCTTTGTTATTCCTTTTAACTTATCATATTATGTCTCTTTTCTTGTATTTCTCTACTTCTCTGAGCCCTTTTTTATCTAAATTCTCTGCGGGAATGGGAATGGGAATAGGACTTGTAACTAACTTGACGAAAATAGTCCCGTCCTAGATGTTTGCAATCCAATTCAGTTCTATTCAGCCAGGATACTGCCGGGCAGGTGAGCTACCACGAGCAAAGTGCGCAGACAGCCTATAGAACGCGCAGAGATGATATCGATAATATATTCAAGGCTACCCCTTTCCTTCCGAGTCCCCGCTCACCTTGCTCCTAAATTCGAGAATTATATCCTTCAGATTCTCGCCGCCCAGAGAAAGAACCACAACATCTCACTCGCCCACACGCACAAAAACAAACCCCACCCACGAGATAGAGCCTCCCCAGCCATTCACATACCAGGGGTCTGAAGCCCACCGTATTAT
>Ga0307510_10003974_pt1 | contig 17318 bp, 24 predicted proteins | sample 12_EM_MG_FD_207224 | JGI IMG/M metagenome (GOLD analysis project Ga0307510, IMG submission 207224) | Populus trichocarpa ectomycorrhiza microbial communities from riparian zone in the Pacific Northwest, United States - 12_EM | ecosystem: Host-associated > Plants > Roots > Unclassified | place...
GAAAAATGAAAAGAAAATGAGCTAGAATAAAGAGGGGAAGATACGCAACGGAACCCGAATCCTTCTACTCCGAATCCTTCCTGATCGGTCCAGACCTCGGGACGGTCGGCGAGGGCAGCGCGCTGCGCGTGCAACGAGGGGCGGTGTCGTCTTCGGGTTTGTCGTTGGCCGGTCCGATCTGGGCGATCCGAGTCCCTTCAGCCGAAGAGGCTTGGTAAGTGGCGAGTGGAAGTTCTTGACTAAATGTGGCCTGGGTCCGATTGGCTGACAACGAAGGCGGGAGGTGGGGAAAACGGGAGGATTGAGGGGACGAGGAGGAGCGGAAGTGCATGAGAAACGCGAACAGTTGACTTTGCGTTGCTTGTGTCGCGTCGTCCGGCTCGGGCAACTCGGGAGCCGTCACGTGGTCGGAAATGGCCGATTCTGAGGCCACAGCGTGTGCACGCTCTACAGCACCGTTGTGCCTCGAGGATGAGGTCTTCGTTATCTTGTTTCTTTTGTCTGAGCCAGGTTTTTGCGCGTTGAAGGGTGCCGTAGAGCAAGGTTTCGATCTTGACTTTTGGTCCTTTAAGTTCGCTTTTCTCCCAGTCAATATCTGGTTTGAACTTCCTGAACCATGGATAACCGAAGAGCATTCGGTCGCAGCCTAGATTGGTGACAAAGAATCTAATTCGTTCTTTCTTGTTTCCCTGAGTAACGAGTAAGTCGCAAGCTCTAGTGATGGTCCCAGCTCTGTTTAGAGTCCCGTCGACATTATAGACTGGTTGTGAAAAGGGGATTCTTTTGGTGCCCAAGCATAGTTTATCCACAGTAGTTTGGTCGATAAAATTTTCCGTTGCTCCAGTGTCAAGTAGGATTGTTTCTTCTGCCGTCCCTCGATAGTGTGTGATTGGAACTTTGAGTTGTATTGAATTTGATTTATTTACAAACACACTATCGAGTCGGAAAGCCCTAACTAAGGCAGCTAGTTGAGGGCCTCGGGAAAATCCTTTGACATGAGTTTCTCGACAAATCCTAGTCTGGTTTCTTCGCTGAAGGAGTCCATGTTGTCCTTTAGATAATCGGCGAAAGTATCAAGATCCGAAATATCCGGCATAGTAGGTGCGGCATTGACTCTAGTTGGTCCCCTGGAGTTGTTGGAGCGACTGCTGAAGTTACCGCGGTCAGCCTGTTTCTTGCGACAGACGTTAGCTCGGTGTCCTGGTTTCTCACAGTAGAAGCATGAGTTGCTTTTCATGAGTTCCGCTTTCTTTGCTTCGGAATGTTGTTGCCCACTGGTAGTGGCGTTAATGTCTGAGGTGACTGTGGCGTTGACGTCCATGTGGTATCCTCCTTGAGAGGTGGTGCGTCGATTATTCCTCCAATTGTTGTTCTTTCCAAAACCGCCTCGTCCAGGGTTGTTAGTCTGCCTGGGGGCGAGTTTAAATGCTTGGAAGAGTCCTTGACGTCGTTGGGTGAACTCAGCTGCCACCTTCCATTTAAGGTGAGATTGGCAAGCCTGTTCTTCCCACTGTTTGAACGTCCAAGGGACATCTGCGGTAGGGTCGAAGTTGGGGGAATTAATGATGGCGCCAGTAAGGCCTTTGTTCATGCTGTGTTTGAGGGTTTCGATAGTTCCCTTGTCATCTAGGGGAACTCCAGCCTCGAATGCCAGTTGTTTGAATTTGGCGAAGAAGTCGTCAAGACTATCTTCCTGCTTGAGTTTGCATAACTTCTGGTAGGATTCTTCCCTTTGGTTTTGATTGGTAAAGGCGTTCCTAAACCTTTCGATGAAGTCTTTCCAGAGATCTTCATCCGTTTCTTGGATTCCGTCATTGGCTGCTTTCTCGAGGATATGCATTTGTTCTTCCTTCCAGGCGTCCACTTTGTCACCGTCCATGTAGCTGAGAAGGGTGACGACGCAGGATAGGGGTTTCTTCATGGTATCGTTATGTTGGTTGAGCAGGCGCCAGAGGTCGAAGTTGTTTATGAACTTCCGGCTTGTGTTCCTGTCTCCAGTAAATATAAAAGGGGGATTTCCCTTGAGTGCGCTGTTAGAGGGGGTGATGATATTAATCCTCTGTGTCTCGGCCTGTGCTTGGCCAGTAGTGACGTTAATGTCTTCCTGTTGTCCTTCCATGATGGTTGGATGATCTGGGGTGTTGGGGCGGGTAGGAAGCTGCTGAAGTGCTGTGGTAACTGCTGCAATAGTATGAGAGGTGCTGGCCTCTTGATAGATGTAGTTGGGATGCTGTGGGTCGATGATAAGCCACCAGCCGACTTCTGGTCCGTTGTATATTCCTGATAGATTTGTTTCCCAAGTGTCTTGGTTTCGGCGGAGTCTGACCCAATGGTAGGAGTCGTTGACTTGGATGAATTCGATGGATCTCTTTCCGTGTGCTGTGTCAAGGTAATATCCTGTATTAGGATGTCCTGGTCCTTGATCTTCAAAGTATATGTCTTTTGTTACATGTGCTGGGAGATTGTCCTGTTGTCTCCTGAAGATTTGTGTGAACTCATTACTGAGAGTTCCGTATTGAATGGTCGCCACGATGGTAACAACTCTGTGTTTCAAGAGTTCGTAGGAAAGCCTAACTTGTGTTAAGGTCCAAGGGCCTTAAAGACGCGACGTGCGTGGGTTGATTTGGCGACGACTGGGATTGCTCAGTGGGATCTCCTCCTGAGGCAATAGTTCATGTGAGTAGCGCAGTACCGATTGGCTACACAGTATAACAAGTAAGTCCCCGATGATAAGGGCGACTTCTGAGTGTTCTGTTAGAAGTAGAGGAGAGAGTTTCAAGGCTTTGAAATGACTAAGGGTTCGGAATGAGAGACTCAGAGAGTCCTGGGTGGAAGCTACAATTCTTGGATTGAAAACCAAGTTAGGCTTAAGGCCTAACTGCTAAAAGTATGGGCGCTTATATACAAATGAAAAGTAACGGGTCACAGAGGTCACAGAGAAATATGGAAATATTTACTAAGGTAAATCATGACGTGGCAGTTCTAAGTATAGCTCCATCATGAGCTGGCGACTGCGGAGTGGAGCATCATGAGTTGGCAATCCAAAAGGGGTTAAATGGTGATACTGCGGAATGCTGCGGACTGCAGAGTGATGGCATGTGATAGTTGACTGCGGATTAGTCATATGGTCCATCAGGTGACTTGTCAGGTGATCTGGTAACGGTCCGAGCGGCGCGTGAGGGAACGAGTTAAGGGACGAGTGACCGAGAGCGCAAAATAAATGGTGGAAAATTGGAAAATTGAAATGAGGGTTCAGGATCGTAACACAAGGACATCACTCGCCAGCAGTTTTGTACAATTCTTCTTGGTCCGCAACTTCAGGCACTATGATGATCTTGCTCAGGAGCTATGGCCATGTGCTACCTGGACCAGAAGATGAAGCAGGTGGCTGAGATGCTCAATAATATTCAAGCTGAGGACAGTGGCAATATTATCTATGACAACATCTTTTCTGGCAGTGAAATCCAGGATCTTGCTGAGCGTATCAATGTCAATGGCGATGATACTATTGTCTCTTTATCACTCAATGGAGCACAACTTTACCAGAACAAGAAATTGGACACTTGGATTTCGATCTGGATTCTTGACAACCTCTCCCCAAATCAGCGCTATCAGAAAAAGCGGGTACTTCCTGGTACTGTTATTCCTGGGCCCAACAAGCCCAAAATTACTGACTCTTATCTGTACCGTGGCCTACACCACCTCTCCACCCTTCAGCGCGAAAACAACGGTGCTGGGCTTCGCATGTGGGATGCAGCAACATCCAAGATAATCAACTCCCGCATCATTCTGGCTCTGTCAACAGCAGATGCTGTGGGAATCACTGAACTTGATGGGTGTGTTGGCCACCATGGTGCGTGTGGCTGTTGACTTGGATGCCAAATGAAGGGCCGGCACAAGGCCCATACAGGGCACTACTATGCTGTCCATCTGAGGCCCAACAACTACACCATTCGTGATTGCGATCACCACGACATCGATATACGGAACCTTAGTACTTCTTCATCTATTGACTATCAACAAGACCTTCTCAAAGTGGTCTCTTTGTCCAATCAAAATCAATACAAGCGAAACCGGAAAGAGACAGGAATCAGCAAACCGACCATTCTGAGTGGTCTTGTCAGTGACCTCATGGTTCCTGTGCCGCGTTGCTTCCCCTTAGACCTCATGCATCTGATCTTTATCAATCTTGGTGAACTATTAATACCGCTTTGGCAAGGCACATTGAAATGCGATGTTACTGACAGTGTATTGTCTTGGGACTGGGCCACTCTGACCAGGGATGCTTGGCAAGCGCATGGCAAGGTTGTCACTGATGCGACACCTTTCTTCCCCTCATCCTTTCATCGTCCACCACGCAACCCAGCGGAAAAGATTTCCAGTGGGTACAAGGCAACCGAGTACTTCCACTATCTCTTTGGGCTTGGACCTGGCCATTTTCGTGCTATTCTTCCCTCAAGATACTGGAAACACTTCTGTAAGCTTGTATGTGGGGTTCAAATTCTTGTACAAAGACGTATCACGGGTTCCCAGCTATGAGAAGCACACTCGCAGCTTGTCCAGTTCGTGGAGGGGTTCGAGAATCTGTATTATCAACGGCGAGTTGATCGCCTTCATTTCTGCCACCCATGCATTCATACTCTCCTTCATGCTGCTCTGGAGGTCATGCATGTAGGACCTGGCGCTTATACAACACAATTTACAATGGAGCATACGATTGGAGATCTGGGGCAAGAAATTTGACAGCTGTCAAATCCCTTTGCAAACCTTGCCCAGCGTGCTCTCCAATGGTCGCAAGTCAATGCACTGAAGAGCATTTATCCAGAACTGGATCCGAAGTCCAGGTTCCAACTACCTAAAGGAGCAATGGATATCGGAGGGGGCTACATAATGTTACGACCCCAAGATAAGATTCCTGCAGAGATTCCAGGATGTCCAGCCAAGGTTCTTTCTCAAGCAATCAATACATCAAGAATCAGGCGATGGGGTCAAGCCCACCTCCCAAATGGCCAGGTAGCAAGGAGTTTGTGGAGTGAAAGAAGATGCGCATCTCAAAAGGTTCGGGTATCTTGCAATGTTAAGGTATGTAAGACTCTATTTCCATGAAGCCTTTTCTAACATGATACAACTCCAGATGCTACTAAATGGACAAATAGAATATGGTGAGGTCCAGTTCTATTTCCTCAAGTTCATGACCAATGGTCCAGCCGGCTCAGAGACAACTATCGCATGTGCCCTGGTCTCAGTCTATTCTTGTCCAGTCCAAGTGCTCTTGATTGAGTCGTCGAATACACTGTGGGCATGCCAATATATGGGTGTTGACGATCTCCAGGTCGTTCCACTTTCAAGCATCCTCACCTGTGTTTCCATACAGCCACTGCCTCTACTACATGATGACCCGCCTGGACTCTGGTTCGTTCTGGAGAAGTCGGGGCTAGAGGATGCTCAATTGGCTGGGTTTGGGGAGTCGCTAGGAGATGAGCCAGGAGCAGGGGACTCAGAGGAAGTGTAAATTCTCATTATTAGAAACAAAATCTACTTGTACTACAGTGCTGGACAATTAAACACGGTAAATTTCCTGGTGCCCGAACTGAGGGGTTTTCGGAAAAATAGAGTTTGGAATCGTGCTCAGGCAGGCTGAAAACATACAAAAATGCTCTTTGTGGACTTTCCCGTGTATTTTTTGGGGTGGCCAACTATTGGGATCAGGAAATCAATATAATATTACCCCTTTTGGGGTTTCTGGGTGTCAATTTACAATGGCATGTACCGACATCATTGCTGGTGGACTGACACAATGGTGTGATTTCTGCTTACGGACTGCCCACTCAGCTGCTTTCCCAGTCAAACTGGCACAGTGGGCATCCAGGAACTGTTGAAGGCACTTTATTAAGCTTCATTTCTCACACATTATGCATTTTTATCAGAATTTTGATCTTTTGCAGCTGTTGTCATGTCACATGGGGTCACCTGACTCATTATCACATGGTTTCTACTGCCCTTATCAGATAGGTTTCACACTTTTCAACATTAGCATTGAATTCAGAAGGGTGAAATGAGTCCATTTATACACCTTTCAATAGATAAACCCTAACTTTAGGGTTGGCCAACTTTGGATTTTTGTCAAAACTAAAGTAGTGTTTATTATGCATTTTAAACAAAAATACACCTTTGAAAAAAATTTACTGTGTTTAATTGTCCAGCACTGTAGTAGTACTTGAATTCAGCGATGTGCCCAAGTCAGCAAGTGGGATAGTGCAGCCACATCCAGGTCGACGTGCCACCCACACATCTCTCCTTCTCCCCTACCATGAGTGGCCCGAGCAGCCATTTTCCTGATGCTTTCTTAAACAACAGCTATAACATTCCTTACAACAATATCCTGCATGTTTCCCATTCCGAAAACAACATTTTGAACCATGTACATGCATCGGAAGTGAGTCTCACAAAGTTTCTATGAAACTGTTCTGTATTGATGCAAACTACAGCCCTTATCTTCACATTCGTTCTCCATTGTTGCCTCCACGTCCCATGAAGTCCTAATATGATCTGGAAATGCAGCATATGCGTTGGTGAATGCGCATCATCTTGAGGCCAAATGCAAGCTACAGGCACAAAGGTACATGTTAACTTACTCATCGTATATGCGCATACAATCTATTGTTTCTCTCCCAGAAATCTCGTCGCACAGCTACAGGATGTAATCACCAAGCTCACATCGCTTTGACATCCTCAAGTCCCATTGACGTCTGATACGGCTCCCAACCAAGACAAAACCAACAGCCTCGATACTCCTGGTCCACTGCTACCACTGAATTGTGTTGATTACCTGTATGTTCTCTTTTGGCATGATGAAGACTGGATCAAGTATGCAGATGATGAATGCAATCATGGGGAAGTCCCTTTAAGGCTCAGATTTCTCACCGATAAGGATGGTAGCCCAGTCCCGGAATCACGGATCAAAACATTCATGTCCACTGCGAAGCAGGCCTGGAACAAGCTTTACCACCTCCGACTCGACCCCAAATTGTGGACAAAGAAGACCCCAAAGGCCACGTCATACCTCGCGCATATTATGAAGACGAGCTTTGACGAATTTCGGTACTGCAATGGGGACTGGAAGGTTGAGCGGTTTGCAATCATCAAGTACCCCAATTGGTGCCGTGATGCAAGGGAGCCAGGGCGTCTCACTTGTATGTCTGATATCTTATTCTTTCATTGCTTTTGAATCCCCCCATTCTAGGTGCTAGACCTTTGAAGCACAAGAACGGTGATGGCAACTCAGTCAAGGACGGTCATAGACGAAAGAAAATCAAGATAACGTCCACCATGCCACCTGGCACGCAGGTGGTAGACTTGGGTGCCCTGACTTCCCCTGCCGCTACTGCCGCACCCAATCTTCCATCTACATTGACCACACCACCACCTCATCTAAGTATGTCCATTAGTATGCAAGGACAACAGACTGATGTTTGCAACACAGCGCCCAAGGTATCAGCCCCATCACCATCATCTGATCATGCTCTGCACCCCTCCACCATCACTCCTCCCACTCGCGTATGCACTGCTTCCCCTCGGCCCGCTCCATCTCCCCCCATGCCATCTGCACCGCCGCCTTGTGTGCCAGATCCTACTCCAGCTCCCACTGCGAATGCTCCACTACCTCCATCCACAGCCAATGTCCTGATCCAAGGTATGTCGACAGAACTCCAAGTTGACTTTTCCCACTGACGCATCGCCATTACCAGACCCTTCATCCCATCCCCTCTCAGAACATAATGCTGGTGTGCCACATGGCCAAACAGTTGCTACTGTGGACGTTGCAACGAGTTCACTCGATCCTGGGCAACAAGGACAGCCGCGCTGGGTAGTAAGTCCTTTTACAAAGCCCAACTCCCTCTTTGCTGATCAACAATATCTTCAGGTAAACCCGCTGTAAGTTCTACAAATAACTGACTACATCCCATGACTAATGTCACATCACAGGGCTGGCCTTTCGATCCAAAAACCATCGATACAGGTGGCAGAGGAAGAACCACGGAACGCGCCTTCGGGTGAGGTGGAACTTGCATCAATGAGTAGGAGATCAGAAAAGTTAATGGTTGCTTCGTCAATGGCATTATCTGCGCGGTAAGATTTCCTTGAATATTTGATGATCAGAATTGCTTCCTGATGCACTTGTCTAGTAATATCTTTGCAATTGAGTACCTTAAAGAACACCCCACGATGACAAAGCCTCAATTCAAGAAGGTATGGGACAACATTGCCTCCGAAACCAAGAAGGTATGTAAACAACATTATCGCACCTTGATAATGTGCTCATTTTTCACCAGAAGTATGAAATGTTGAGCAAGGAACAGAAGTCGGCTGCCCATCTCCCCGCCGCCACCACTGTGAATGGGTCAAGTGTAGATTATGGACCATGTATTCAGTAGAATAATCTGAAATAAAATGGTTTCTGAACACTTCTGTAGAGTGCGGTAGAACACAGTGGGATGCAGATTTCAACCGAAAATGAGCAATAATCATCCAGATTCGTCACGGACAACCTCAGATTTCATATGAAAAAGCGACATTTTCTGGCACAGGCCAAGATCGTCAGCGTACTCAGTTCAACTCAGTTGAACGCAGAAAAACTCGGTCCAGCTCAGTTCCGGTTTTCACTGGGGGTGACTGGTGACCGTTGTTAAGGCTTCAACAGGCCTTGATAGTACGACTTGTACTAAGAGTGAACTGGTGGCGAGTACTTGAAGGAGTAGAGGAGTCTCTAGCTTTACTAGAGACGACTTAGAATGAAGTGGGTAAAAGGGGAGGCACTAGGGAGGCTTTCAAGAACGTTGATATTGATAATCAAGTCAAGCTTAGGGCTTGACTGTCGAAATACAGGGCGCTTATATACAGGCACGGCCGCGCACGGGCCATGGTCACTAAGGTAGGTACTTCTGGTCAAGAGGGGGCTGTCTGTATCGTATGGTACTCCGCGGACAAGTGCTGCAGTCTGTATGAGTCGAACAATAGAGAATGAGCGAGAGCAAATGAAGGATCAGGGAATTGCCTAATCTATCCTTAACCGGGGAACAATGGCGGTGGGTCATTCCAAGAAGAGAAGCGTCGTCATGATGCGATGACGACCACGAGGTTTGAGGTTGATCCGAGGAGATCTGATCTCTGCGTGCCCATTCTGGTCTAATGGGTGTCTAGCATAAGCAACTACCCTTTAAGGTAGTCTGTATTGATGGTGACCCAATTAAGGGCCATCTCGCTATCCACGTTGTCTGCGGAGCTCTGTGTGGATGAGGGATTGTCTGCGGATCCTTCGGGAGAGGTCGATTGGTAGCCCTGACTCTGGGGCGAGGTGCCAGCTATGGGCGACGAGGCTGAGGGGGTGATTGACTGGTAACTGCCTTCCCTACTGGTGCGTTGGCGTATGGGTGCTGAGGAGGGACTTGTGGGTGACAGGGAGTGCTTGCGGGACACAGGACTATCCAGGGCAAGGTACTCTTGCCATGGTATGATGGGGGACTCTTCTGGGGACAAGGCGTGCGTGTTGCCTCCAGGGATGTCAGGTTCATATGGAATGAATGGCTCTGGCTCTAAGGGCGGTGCGTCCTCCATGGGACTGTCTGGGTCTTCCAGTGGGTTCTCTACTGGGGTTGGCTCTTGGTACATCTCCATTGAGGAGTACTCCCGACGATGGATGTTCCATGGGACGGGGATGAGGGGCTCGACTGGGGGCTGATCAAGGGGTGACGATGGTTTGGATGGTTCACTAGGCAGCAGCGGTGGCAGGTCTGGTAGGGGTGATGGGTTCAATGGTAGTGGTCACTTAGGCGTGGGTAGGGTGACGAGGAGGGGGTCTGACAAGGATGAGAAAAATTGGGGTGGATCATAACATGAGGCCCCTCCTAAGGGAATCGTTTCCACATGATTATGTGCCTTGGCTAGCTGAGCCCTGAGTTCCTTGTGATGAGTAAGTGAGATGCGTGCCCACTTGGCCTGACTGGGGTTGGGTAGTGTGAGTCCTCTGCTCTTCAGCAGGTTGGTCATTGTGAAGTAGAGCTGGGGATGTATCCGCAATAGGTAGAGGGCCGTGTCCTTGTTGAGCTTCCTGAAGTAAATGGCTAGTGTCTGTGTCTCGAAGCGTCCTGAGTTGCACTTCCACTTGTTGTCCATAGCAGTGAAATCCTTGACAACTAACTTGAGGATTTCTTTCTTGAGTTCTGTTTTACGGTTCTGTATTTTCTGCTTCTGCGATGGCAAGGAGGACGTCTCGGTGGAGTAGTCCTGCATCAGTGTATTGACTGGTAGTGCTGCTGTTTTCATCTTCTTCTTCTGGTTCTGTTTCTGTCTCTGCACATTGTTCACTTCCAGGATAAAGTCCGGTAGTACTGGCGGTGGGGTTGAGAGGACTTGGTTCCTCTGATGGGGCATCTGGGTTGGTCGTGTATAGGGGCGGGTGTCCTGGTGACTCTGGTTCTGTGTGTGTTTCTGTGGGGATAATTCCATTGTCTGTTCCAAGGGTGAAGATGGTGGGCGTGGGAAATCCTTGGTTAGGTAGGTTCGGATGTTGTGCCATCTATTGGCGGTGGTAGGGACAGTAGTATTCCTTGCACAAACTGTGGTGGAGGAGGGAGTGTTCGAAGGTGATATGGATGGCTCTCTGTAGCGATCCTGGCTTTCTGGCTGCTGGTATGAACTCTTTGAACCGGTATGGGTTGGGGAAGATAGTGGGGTCTCTGAAGAGCAAGCAAAAGAAGAAGAAAGACTGCTTGGAGGGATGAGAGTAGTCTGGTTGGCGGGGCATGATGGGGGATATTCTTCTGCTGTTTCCATGGCTTTTATGCAAGAACGAATGGCTGTGGGATGGCTGGCGTAGAAGTCTGTAACAAGGTCTGCGGCGTTCAGGTCTGATTCATCGACCCATAAGTTATGAGAGGGTGAGTATCCTTTCCAGCAGACAAGGTATTGCTTCTTTTTGTTTCACCCAAAGCATCTTGATTGGAGGATTTGCTCTACCTCCCATTCTGGTTCTCCTTCTATGATGTCAGGTGGCAGTTCTATCCAGTTTGGACCGTGTGCTTCTGTTTCTCGATATGGTGTTAGCAGTGATGCGTGGAAGACGTTGTGGATCTTCCAATGGCTTGGCAGTTCTATTTTGAATGCGGCGTTTGATATGATGGCGACTACCCGAAAGGGTCTGTATTGCCTTGGTGATAACTTCGGGGTGACGTTTGCTGGTAAGTTCAAATTGGTTCCTTCCAGCCAGACTCTGTCTCCAATTGCAAACGGTTTGTATCTTGGTTTCTGCTTTATCCAGCTGTCTTGCACTTTACGTTGGGCCTCTTGGGCAGCTTCTCTGGCTTCTTTGATGTTGGTAAGGCGTTTTTCTAGAGTTGGAATGTCGGTTGATCTGGTGGGCTGATGTATGTGTGGAGTATATCCAACAAGGAGGTCAAATGGGGCTTTCTTTGTAGTGGCGGATGGCCATGAGTTCTTTGTATACTGGGCTATAGGTAGCCAGGCATGCCAGTTGTTTTGCTGTGTTCCGTAGAACATTCTGAGGTACTGCTCGAGAGATTGATTTGCTCGTTCACTTGCACCATCTGTCTGGGGGTGTGTTAAGGTCCAAGGGCCTTAAAGACGCAACGTGCGTGGGTTGTTTGGCGACGACTGGGATTTCTCAGTGGGTTGTCCTCCTGAGGCAATGATCACATGAGTAGTGCAGTACCGGTTGGCTACACAGTATAATGAGTAAGTCCCCGATGATAAGGGCGACTTCTGAGTGTTCTGATAGAAGTAAAGGGGAGAGCTTCAAAGGGGTGCTTTGAAGCGACTGAGGGTTCGGGCTGTTTGACTCTGAGAGTCCTGGGTGGAAGCTACAAGTCTTGGATTGAAAACCAAGTTAGGCTTAGGGCCTAACTGCTAAAAGTACAAGCGCTTATATACAAATGAGAAGTAACAGGTCACAGGAGTCACAGAATAATACTGTCACATATAGTAAGGTTCATCATGAGCTGGCAGTTCTAAGTATAGCTCCATCATGAGCTGGTGGTCCATCATGACGTGGCAATGAGCTGGCAATTCATAATGGGTTAAATGGTGATGCTGTGGAGTGCTGCGGACTGCGGAGTGATGGCATGTGATATCTGACTGCGGAATAGTCAGGTGATCCATCAGGTGATTTGTCAGGTGATTCAGTGGCGGTCCGGGCGGCGCGTGAGGGAATGAGTGGGGAATGAGTGACCAAGGATGCGAAATAGAATGATGGAAAATGAGAGAAAATTGGTGGTAGGGCCCAGGATCGTAACATGACGCCCTTCCTAGAGTGGTCGTTACCACATGACCTAGGGTGAAAATGGCTCCAGCCAATCGGAGGGTACACAAGGTATCCCTATGTTCATGTTGTCAGGTGTGGACTGTCTTGTGTCTGCGATTTGTCCTTCCTCCATTGATGAATCTGAGTCAGTTGTTTCTCTTTCCTCCATGGGTTCATCTTCAACCTCAATGATTGTTTGAACTGGTGTCCTATAAAGACCGCCAAGTCCAAAACTAGAGGGCGTTGATAGGGCAGTACTCTTGGGTGAATCAGGAGGGGTAGGTTGCTCTTCAGGACTCATTGACCTTTCTGTTTCCGGGTCGCTGCATTCACGTTTAAGCGGTATCGCAACATGTTGTGGTGACTCTTGTCATTTCCCAGTAATTGGTGATGGTTGTTTGCTTGACCAACTAGGTGGTCCCTCCTTGTTGACCAACGGTTCGTCCTCCGTAAGGGGGTGTTTGGGTAACGGAGTGGTTCGAATGGGTGAGATTCGTGGTAGCCAAGATGATGAGGCTACTGGTGGTGAGGATTTCGTCTTGGGTGATAATTCTTTTCATTTCCCTGTAACTGGTAACAATTGAATTCGTTTCCATTCTGGAGGTGTTGGTCTATTGGATAATGGTTTGTTTTCTGTGAGGGGATTCTTTGGGAGTAAGGGAGTGGTATGACTGGGAGTCATTGAAACGATGAGGGGAAATTCCAGTGGTGGTTCAACTGAGAGTGGCATCGGTTCCTCAGGAAGGAACGACGACGAAGCGACTGGAGGTGATGTCTGCAGAGTTTCTCTTCGGAAAGGAGGTATGTCCCATGGAAGGGGGATGAGGTCGAGGGATGAAGGTCCTATGTGCTTTTTCACCCATGGTTGGGATGGCGGAAGTGGGATTTCTTCCGGACTTGGTGATCTATTCCATGGTGCTGGAATAATAGGTGTTGCCTCTCTTATAGGTGGTGACGGAGTGAGTGACAGAGGTAAGGGTACATTGATTGGGTTAGGTGTTTCGTTTGTTGGTACTGGTGGCTCATATTGCTCCATTGACAAGTATTGTCGTCGGTGTGATCCCCAGGGAACTAAGGGGAGTGGTGGTGATGCAACACGGGGCGGCTCTGTTGGTTGACTAGGTGGGGTAGGTATGAATGGGGGTGCGAATGGAGATGGGTCCACAAGAGGTGGTGATGGTACCCTTGGTACAACTGGTGGTAATGTTATGACCTCTTGAGGTAGGGACGATGATGGGTGGATAAATCGTTGGATAACTGGTATTGGTCTGACATAAGGTGGTGGTGCAGTAACTGGGGCTGATGACGGTGGTTCTGGAATTGTGGTGGTAATTGATCCTCTTGTTCCTCCTGAGGGACCTGGACTGGGTATGAATATGGGCGATGGTGACTTGCTCCTCATAGTTCGCTTGCGTCCTTTGAGAAGGGTTTGTAGTCCTTCGAGGAATGTTTGATCTTTTAGGATGTGGTAATGAGGGGATAGTGTGCCAAAAGGGAGGGTAGTTATCTTTTGAAGATCCCTTTCCTTGGTAACAATTAGGAGGATCTCTTTTGTGACCATGTCGTAGAGTCGTTGGTGGAAATGATAGAGGTAGAGGGTGGCGTTGCTGTCTTTCTTTCTGAACATTCTGGTGACTGAGGTGTTCTTGAATCGATTGTTAAGGAGGGTCCACTTGTCGCTGAGTCGGACCATATCCTTGATACATTCCTCACACTTCTTCTTGAGCGATGTGGAGGAGGTGGTCTGAGGGGAGGAGTCCGGTGTCGGTATACTGCTCGGATTGATTATCGTCTTCTGTTTCTTCAATGGGAGTAGAGGGGTCGGGATTGGTGACGTGAAGTGGAACATTTTCCGCTTCTTCGGGGGTAGTGGCTGTTTCATTGCTGCTGCTTCCACTAGTAGTACTAGCGGGGATGACGATGTTGAATGGAGTTGCGGGTCGGGGTTGATATTGAGGGGGATGGGGAGCAAATGGAAATCTTTTGAAATTGATGTGGGTCCTGAGGACAGGGTCTTCGTTATTAACTGGGACCACGATTGCTTCATGGTCAATGTCGATGGCGTCGAAGTTTCTTCTAGGTCGCCAAGTGGTCCAGTGGTAGCTGACGTCGAAGTGTCCTCATTGAACAAAGGTTCCGAAGAAGTGGAGTTGATTGTCGTCGGTATGCATGCGGATGAGAATGATTCCATCATCGGTACCCAAGGTGAAGATGGTAGAGGTGGTGAATCCTGAGCTGGGGAGTTCGTGGTGGATAGCAGACATGGGGGTTGGGGATAGAGAAGGTCGTCTGAGGTTCCAAGGGTTCTTATACAGCTTGGTTGGCTTTCAAAGTCCGCTAATAGATCTGAGGCATGGAGATCCTTGGAGTTAACCCAGGAATCATAAGCTGGCGAGTATCCTTTCCAGCGCACAAGGTATTGCTTCTTCTTCCATTGACCGAATAGTCTTTCTTTGAGTATCTGCTCGACTTCCCATTCCGGTTTGCCTTCTAGGATGTCAGGTGGCAGTTCCAGGAAGTTGGGTCCGTGTTGATCGGTTTCTTTATATGGCGTGAGCAGGGAGGCATGGAAGACGTCATGAATCTTCCAGGTAGGGGGTAATTTGATTTTGTATGCGACTTTGGATATTTGGGAGACTACCTCGAAAGGTCCGTATCTCCTTGGTGATAACTTGGGTGTGATGTTACTTGGGAGTCGTAGGTTTGTTCCTTCTAACCAGACTTTGGATTTGATAGGGAATGGTGAATGGCATGGACGTTCTTTGATCCAGGATTCTTGCGCTTTATGTTGTGCCTCTTGGGCAGCTTTCCTGGCTTCATCAATAGCTGAGAGTCGTTGTTTGAGGGATGGAATGTCTGTCTTTCTGGTGGGTTGATGTATTTGTGGGGTGTAGCCGATGAGTAGGTCAAATGGTGTTTTCTTGGTCGTAGCAGAGGGCCAGGAGTTCTTGGTATACTGAGCAAGAGGTAACCAAGCATGCCAGTTATTTTGCTGTGTGCCACAGAATACGCGGAGGTATTGTTCAAGGGTTTGGTTGGTTCGTTCACTGGCTCCATCTGTCTGGGGGTGATAAGCTGTGCTGATGTTTTGACGGATGTTTAGGATGCAGCATAGTTCCGTTGAGAACTTGGATACAAAGCGGACATCACGGTCCGAGATTATCTTGTGGGGTATGCTGTAGTGAGGGATGACGTTGTTCAGGTAGAGTAGAGCAACTCCTTCAGAGTCGATAGCTTCATTACAGGGGATAAAGACAGATGCTTTTGAGCAATCTGTATTGGTGATCGTGAGGATGGTATCGTATCCTCCTGATAAGGGTAACTTGGTGATAAAGTCCATGGCAACAGTTTCAAAAGGACGAGCGTTTTCAGTTGGGGTGATAGGGAACATAGGGGGGTGAGCAGGATGAGTATTGACTTTAGTCATTTGGCAAGTAGCGCAGCCTTTGATATACTCAGTTACGAAGGTTTTCATTCCAGGCCACCAGTAGTAGGGTGCAATGAGTTGGCGGGTTTTGGTAATTCTGGCGTGTCCAGTGGTTTTGTGGTCGTGAAAAAGGGATGTTACTCCCCTCCTAAGGTCGTTGTCTGCCACAACAACGAGTGCCGTTCTGTGGTGCCAGTGAGTGCCGTTCAGTAAGGATAAGTTGTGAGTTGGTGCCCATTGTTTGAGTGTCTTCTGGTGTTGATATTGCGCTAGCTTGATTTTTGAGTCCAAATTGTCTCCTATGCTGTCCATGTCAAATACGCGGATTGAAGTACAGTCGCTCAAAAAACTGTCCCAATGTTTTGCCATTTTGGAAAGAGTGACTTGGAATAAATCAAATAAATTATTAAATATTGTTAAAATAATATATATTATATTACATCATCTTGGCTTTCGGAAATATGCTGGATCATGTGATCTGGATCAGAAATGATGTAGTAATAAGCAAAATAAAATGCCCTATTATTGGGACAGTTTTTTGACCCTCTATTATTTTCACAATATATCCTTTTTATTGATCTGAATCATTGCAAGATCAAGTACTGATCAAGTCCAAAAGTGATAAACAAGGCCATGTGACTTTGTTTATACAAGTTTGCCATGGTTGAAGTCACTTCAACCACCTCTTTCCTTCCTACTACCATTATGCATTCTATACCCTCTGCTTAGCATGCTACCATCATCTCCCTTCTTCATAAAGACTGTTCTGTGTGTCAAATCCAGTCCAAAACTAGTGTAGGGAAGTCTACCATTGGTAGAATCAAGAAGGAAGCCAATCTAGACAAGGAAAACAACAAAGGGGGCCATCCTTCCAAGCTTTCACCCTGCAATCAACAATCAATTATTTGCCAAATCACTACTAGAAAGCTTGACAATGCTGTTCAAGCTGCCGATTTTATCAACAGCATCCTTCCCAACCCTGTCTATACCCAAACAGTCAGGAATGTACTCAAGGAGGGTGGCATTTGCTCTATTATCAAGAAGAAGTGCCCCCTTCTCAAGAGGCGTCATCAAGAGGATTGCCTCAAATTTGCCAAGTACCATGAAAATTGGACAGTGGAGAATTGGAAGAGGGTCTTGTGGTCAGATGAGACCAAGATCAACAGGATTGGGGCAGATGGAAGGTCCTATACTTGGAAACAAAGGGGTGCATCCCTTTGTGACCATACCACCACTCCTACTGTCAAGCATGGAGGAGGAAATAATCTCATGGTATGGGGGTGTATGGGATGGAATGGGGTTGGGAAGCTCATAGAGGTTCAGGGGGCCATGGATGCACAGCAATACTATGATATTCTAGATGATGGAGTGGTGGAAAGCTTTGAGAAGGTAGAGGTACCAGAGGAGGAGAGGATATTCTAGCAGGATAATGACCCAAAACACACCTCGAAGAAGGCTTCACAATGGTTTGAAGACAATGACATCCAAGTGCTTGTCTGGCCTTCCCAATCCCCTGACATTAACCCTATTGAGCACCTTTGGGTGCATCTCAAAAGGGCTTTGCTAGAGCATCCA
>Ga0307510_10003975_pt1 | contig 17318 bp, 10 predicted proteins | sample 12_EM_MG_FD_207224 | JGI IMG/M metagenome (GOLD analysis project Ga0307510, IMG submission 207224) | Populus trichocarpa ectomycorrhiza microbial communities from riparian zone in the Pacific Northwest, United States - 12_EM | ecosystem: Host-associated > Plants > Roots > Unclassified | place...
AAATGATTTTTTTTTAAAAAATATTGTCTAATACATTTTCAAGCAAAAAAACTTTAAAAAACAACGTATAAACAAAAACTGTTGCATTGATCTATCTGTTGTCCTACAAAAGGATCAAATATATGGACTTATGATTATTTCGAGGGGATTGGTCTGATTGTGAAAAGTAAAGCAATAAATATATTTGAGGAGGTCCTCGGATATTGTAATTTCACATGTTCTTTTGGATAAGTGAGCATTCATGAAAAACTCACACATGATTTCACCACCCAAATGCCATAAACACTTGTAAACAAACATTATTTACAGAGATATATAACTAGTTTTCACATGTCATTGTTTTTAGAACATGGACTTGTTCATCACAAACGTCTCACTTTATGTATAGATTTAACAGATTGAAAATGGAATGTCATGGTGCAATATTGCATTCCAATCCTAGCAAGCTCTATATGTCTTGCTACAAACGACCAGTTTGATAGCCAGTTTGTTAAGAGATTATCAAATACTCTCGTTGCATGCTTTTTTATTGCACATTTATGTTTAGAATTTTCATGCTTCAAGAGTCACGATTGTGGCTTTTTTTCCCCCTCTTTTTTTCCCTTATATGTTAGAACGCCATTAGGTTTTAAGTTTCAAAATATACCATTGATTCTTCTCATCCCTTGAGCAAACAAGATTCAATTCCCAAGTTATTGGGTATTACCATGATTTTTTCTTGGTATTGTTTATAATATGCATACAGATTAGATGTTGTGATGGGATTCTATATTGTGCATACACAAGAGCCTGATTTGAGCCCACGAGCGCAAGAATTAAAGAAACTAGGCCTAACTAAGCCCATCTAGCCCATGAAACCATAGATGCAAGAATAACTTGGGTCTCAAGTAGTTAACACCTAGCAGAATAATAAAATTATCACTATAAAAGGTGATGGTTAACGCATTTGCCATAACCACTTTGGTTAATTGTATTTTGAGGCTGTTTTCACGGAAGTGTTTTGGTAATTTAACATAGTTTTAAAAAAAATAACTATGTAAAAAAATATTTAAGAATCTAATATAATTAAAAGACTCAAGCTGTGTTATTTATAACTTAGTAAAACTATTATCTCAACTTTCCTGCTTGGTAATAATGAAATAGAGCAATAAGCAATCGGGGGTAACACAATCACCTCATAGTTCATTTTACAAAAATAAAAAACTGTAAACTATGCCAAAAAATATTATTTTCCAAAAACTCTGAACCCCACCTTCATTCACCTCACCGTTAGATCAAACATGTACATGTTAATGTGAGGAGGATTGTTTCAAATGAAGTTTCTGTCATTTTAGATATTTTTTACATTGTGTTATTTTATTATTATTATTTAATTTTATTAAAAAACAAAAAAAACTTGTTTTTACGGTGTCTTCGGATCATTTTAGCTTTGGTAGCCGTGTATAAGCCATAATTTCCAGGAACATCAAATAAAAGTATCCGGTTAAGATTCAAAATGATGTTGTCTTTTAACATCCGGTTATTGACAACGATTCAGCTGAATGCCCTCTTCTCTATAAATGTGGTTGGATGCTGCTCAATGTTTTATATATACATATATACACACACACACACACACAACCATTGTGATGAATCAATATATTTTTAAATTTTATTTTTTAGTCTAAGTTTATTTTTAAAAGGATCAAAGGTAGGGTAATAACCCGATATACATGGACTTGACAAGATGTTAGACTCAGATGACATAGATTAGGCTTGCTTCCAGGCCCAACATTCTTGGGTTCTGCTAAGCACTGAGCCCAAGCAGACTCGGGCTTGACAAGTTGTCAAACCCAACATCATTGGGTTCAGCTATGCACTAAGCCCAAATACATATGGGTATGGCGAGCTGTCAGATCCAATATCCTCGGGTTCAGTTATGCCCTAAGCCCAAACAGATATGGGTTTACCAAGTTACCAGACTTAACATCTTTTGATTTAGTACGCGCTGAGCCCGAGTATATATAGGTTTGACGAGCTTCCTGACCCAACATCATTAGGTTTAGGTACGCGCTAAGCCCAAGTGGACATGGATATGACAAGCTGCCAAACCCAACGTCCTTGAGTTCAACTATGCATTGAGCCTAAATGGACATGAGTCTAGCAAGCTGTTAGACCCATTGCCCGTAGGCTTTGTATCATGCCAAGTCCAAATACATATGGGCATAACGATCATTATAGGGTTCATTTTAGGCCACGAGGCTTCATTTGTTAATTCTTATGATTTTTAACACAAAATGTTAATGTTAAGAATACTAATATCTCTACATCTCTAGGTATATAAAAGTCTTTTAAGAGCCTCTCATGTTTCCATAAACATTAATATTATGTAAGAGATATTTGTTCCTTATTAATGTTATGTAAATGATATTTATCCCTCATTAATGATATCAAGATAAAATAACTCTCTGGTCCCTCAATTTCATCAATATGACAAGGTTCAAGGGCTATAAATACCCCCTAGACCACCTAGGTAAAAGGTCCACAATCTCTTTATTCTTAATATTTTTAGCATGTACATTTTTAGAGTTTATCTCTTTAAAATATCATTGCATGTTCTCTTTATAAAGATACTTATTTAAGTATTTGAGAGTCCCTAAATCTACCAAAAAATACCTTTTGCAAGAATCAACCATTAGTCATCTTGGCTTATTAGGTAACAGTTACTAACCATTTTAGCTAAGAAGAATGAATCAGATTATTAGAACCAATAAATTAACTAATTATCCAACACATAAGCCTCATTCCTAACCTATTTAGATATTTTGAAACATCATCATTAGTATCGTTTGTGGGAAAATGAAAAAAAAATCATTAATTATTCTTCCAGAACTAGTTTATTGACATCCCTAATCATTATTAATGACAGATAATCAAAACACTCCTAGAATAGGACGCGTGACAAACCTCCATATCATAACGGACATTTCTACCCAACCTAACTTCCAACAACTCATCAAGTAAGTGTAACTCCTCAATGAGGTAGTACTTGACACTCAAGGGCAAAATCAGGCCCAACAAGCCTGGTATAACAACCTAGATCCTGGCTCTATCATAGGTTTTAGCGACCTCTATGCTAAAATTATATCATGTTTTAGCGCTAGTATATTAGTCAAGAGGAGCTCTATAAATTGTTTTGGCATTACTCAATCAAAAAAAGAATGTTGTACTTTCTTGTGCTTTTTTTTATGGTACCGATGAAGTTACTTTAGTATAAAAAACTACTTTAATGATCAAGAATGTTCCAAAATAGCTTGGAAGACATGATTTACTATGAATACTCAATGTGCATTATTTGGGAAAGAATCCAAAGGCTATGCAATAATTTGATTACTTTAAGTCAGAATATAATTTCTTCTACTTGTCCATCTACAAGATATGGACGAGAAGAGTCTCTCTTGCGCTTGACACTCTGATCATTTGAAAATATACCACAGTTAATGACTAAGAATGTAAGTTTTTTTTATATATATGAATGATTAATTCAAAATGACTATGTTTTTATTTTCTCCATGTAATGCCTAAAGACCTCTCAACAACTTATCTTGGAAAGGATTAATTAAGGATCTTAGTGTGATAGAACATTTCATCAAGGAAATAATTGACTCGGTCTCTCTATAATGATTGTATAATTCTCTAAGAGATTGTTGTGATCTCCTTAATACAATAGCACAACTCAACTTTGAATAGATTGATCAAATATCTCTATGGTGAAATTGCATATTTCTCCGAGAAATGGATTAACTTGGTCTCCTTAGTGAGATTGCATAATTCCCTAAGGGATCGACATGGTCTTTTTAGTGCAATAGCACAACTCACATTGGAATGTATTGATTAAGGATCTCTCTAGTGTGATGTGATTGCATATTTCTCCAAGGAAGGAATTGACCCTATCTCCCTAGTGCAATTGCATATTTCTCAAGGGAAGGGATTGACTCAATCTCTCTAGTGAGATTACATAATATTCCAATGGATTGACATGGTCTTTCTAATAAGATAACACAACTTCCTTTGAAAAGGATTGATCAATAATCTCCCTAGTATGATTGCACATTTATCCAAGGAAAGGATTGTCTCGATATCCTTAATGCGATTGCACAATTCTCTAAGAGATTGACTTAGTCTTCCTAGTATGATTGCATACCTCTCAAAGGGATGGGTCTAGGGCCTCTTTAATTCAACGACACCAACCTCTAGGTGATGCCCTCACCAATTTTCTAAGCGATGTCTAAGGGTTTATCACCAATTCACCAAGGATAAGTTCACATACAGCTAGAAGAAAGGAGTAGGAACTTTTGAATAAGAATATACTTGCAACTTAGATTTTCTGTTGGTTCCAAGTAAGGGGAGAGTCCTATTAAGGTTAGGCAAAGTTCAAATCTTGCAACAATTTAAAAATCTTTCTAAGTATGGGTGTTGGAACTATATAAACTACATAAATGATTTTCTCCTGAATATTTTTCTAAGTATAGGCATTCAACTCATACAAACTGCATAAAGGATTTTCTCTTAAATTTTTTTAATATGTATGTGTGTTGGACCCACAGACTACACAAATCTAACAAAATATTTCTCATTGAACATGAAAATGAATAAAATACCAAGTTTATAAAATGTAATGATTCATTATAAAGTGACAAACCTCATAAGATCTGGGTTATTTACAAAGCTAAGTGGAGTTGGGGGGGTTAAAGTTTAAATATTAAGGTCAGACTTTTCAGTAAGGTATTTTCCATGCTGGGTAGCTGCAGCCCTAATAGGAAAGACATCAATGAAGGGCATAAGGATGGGATGTAAGGCAAAACCGAAGTTCACTTCCATTCCTCTAAACATATTAAAGAAATACAAGTTGGATATGACAAGAAATATCTTGTCCCTAACTATCCAAGATAGAGTTGTAGACCCTTCAAAAAACTTATAGAACTCCTCAAAAGAGTTCATCAGAGCCTCTAAAAGCGTACGAGAGCTCTAGGCTTTTTTCTTAACAACAAGGAGCTTAACCTTCAGAGCATATTGAGATACCTTCATCTCAATTATCCCCTACTTCAGGGAGTCCATTTCATTATAGGCCAGACAAAACTCTTTTTTAATGGATCTCATATGAAGGACCTAATCTCTCGATTTCATCCTTCAACATTGTATAAGCTATATTGAGGTTCCTTTTTTAAAAGGTAATATGGTTTGCCCTAAACTTAGCAATGCCCTTCTTTACTTGGTTCCTCTTAGTCATTCAACACCTCTTAAAATGAGCGCACATCATCAAAATCTACCAAGAACAAATAATTATTAAAAATAATAGTGATAAGCTAAAATAGTTAGGTCAGACAAGAGAGTTTTCTACATTGAAGGCCATTTATCCAATAAAAGTTAGATGGTAGTTGTAGCTCTCATTAGACATCATCAAGATGTATGAAGGTATGGTTTGGACCTTTTATAGGTGTTCACCATATTTAGGCCATTTTCTCTAAAGCTAGACCTCTCACTTAAAATAGCCTCCATGGACTGTTTTTCCTCTTTGATCAACGTAGGGAAAGCATAAAGGGCTCGACCAAAAATAAGGTTGGCATAAGCATTCTCAAACCCAAGTTATCTAACTCCTTGAAAAACATCATGGGCAAAAGTCCTAAAAATTGAAGAGGTCTCTACAACTAAAATCGAGGGTAAATGTATTGGCAGTGCCACATGAGAGGTCTTCATAGTTGAGGTTACAATGTTAAACTCCACAGGGGTGGAGACCATTTTTCTCTTAAAAATGATAGCAACACCCACAATCACTTCAAGAAGGGTCAACTCCAGCTAACCCTTAACCAGAGGAGTGGTGGCTCCTCTCTTTTTCACGAGAGTAGTAGCTCCAGCCATTGCTTTCTCATGAATAATTTTTTTAGGAAAAGAAAGCTCATTTATGTTGATGAGATCATTTTTCATCTCTACTTCGGTCCTAGATCCACTTAATTTAAGAGATGAAGATCCTCTTCTTGATATAAACAAACTCTCATTCGTAGACCTTACTGAAATTTTTCATTTTCCTTTGGTTATTAACCCTACATAAAACCAAGGTCAGAAATGAATATTTTGAAGCACAAAAACAAGAGATAAAGAAGCTGCATACTTTGCAACAAGGCATGGTAATTCCCATTGGTCATCTTCTTAACGTCGTGTTCGGTTGAGGTCGAGGCCAACACATTACATGTTTTATCATCATTCGAGCTCAAACAGGGCCTATTGTTCACCTTAGAGGGGGTACTCTTAAATATTAGGCTCAACCCTAGATTTCTTGCATCTTATCTCTAGGGTTGACCGTCCCATTATATATCATTGTCATCCACATCCATTTTCACTTCTTGACAAGTTCAGGCTTGCTCTGCAAGGTCCCTTTAATGGATCTAGTGAGTTTGTTGGCAAAGGTAAAAAACTAGCACATATCATTGTCAATATCAGTACCGATAACCAAGTGGTAACAAATTCTAAAGATATTTATGGTATGCTTGATTCCAACGAGCATAAGAAACTTGTCAAAAGCATATAAGATTATCTATTTGTTGGGATATAGCTGGCCTAGACCCAATATATAATACCAAAAAACTTCTCTCATAAACCCTTGGAGAGGAAAGTTATACCCCAACTCGTACATATATATTGGGGCAATAATTTCAAAGTGGCCCTGGATGGAGGCCAAGTTCATTTGGATAATTCTTTCATCCTTGAAAGGCAATTTAGCCATGTAATCTTTTAGCTACTGATCATTTACAAAGGCTACCTCATCTATGTTTATGGTGCTAGGTGCATCATTTTTAGGGGCTTGAGGCAACCTCTTTCTTCCCAAGTGTCCCCTAAAAGTAACAAGGAAAGGACTTCTTCGATATTAAGAACTACTTTCCCCCCTTTTCAGAGATGGACATTGAAGTTTCACCCCTTCTAGTTTTAGAGCCCAGTCTAATGGACTCTTGTCCCTTATTGCTTCCTCTAATTTCTAGTTGGAACCTGAACTCATCACTAGAGGAAGCAACATCCAAACTATTAGGGTCAGATATAACTCTTTTAGAGTTCATTTTTTCTGATAAAAAGGAAGAAGAGAGAAATTTTAGGGGTTGGAATACCTAGAATGACAATTTTTTTCTTAACAAACAGAGCAAGTTTTGTTTAAGGCTTTTTCAACAATTTGTTTTTACAGAGAAATTACAAAGAGTGAAAGTAAAAGAAAAATAGAAGCGAAAGTGGTCAGGGTTGTTATAACCTAATTTTGGTCTATTAGCTTTTAATTTAATTTTACAAAGATTAAAATTTAAAATTAAAAGATCAGGGATTTATTTCGATAAAAAGTGTGATTTGTCAACTTGTGGGAAAACTAAGGACTACAATGTATTTTTGTCATTTTATCCTTATCATTAAGATAATGGTAGTTATCCCTTTTCAAATTTGATTCTTAATCAAATTCAAATCTTAAAGAAAAGAATGAATTTGTTTAAAATTTAATTTTTCATATGGAGTGGGATTCCTATACTATAAATATAGGGGGGACATTACAAAAAACCGAGGGGAGGACATTACAAAGAAGCAGAGTAAAGCACATTACACGGAAAAAACCTAGAACATCATTGTGTGCAGCCACCCCATAAAAAAATCAAAAGAAAAAAAGCTTGGTGTTTCTTTCCGGTCGTCGTCCCCTTACCCCCATCCTTCAGGATCAGGTCACACGCATGTTTTTTTTTGTTCTCTTTTGGTTGCCATAAGACGCCCTTGTTTTCTCCTCCCCCACATAATACTCCATTGACAAAACTCAACCAACAAAAGCACAGTCCCTGTCCTTGAATAATTCAGGCATGCATGCAACAATAATAATGTAATTAATTTATCAAAATAGGGAAAGAATAAGAATTTACCCGGGCATGACTATTGCTGGAGGTGACGCTGAAGGAGACGGTCGGGTGTTGCTTGCGGTTATCAATCCAACCTGTTGTTCAAGGTGGAGACGAGGTGCTGGCGCGAAGAAGATCTTCCAAATGTTGCTTCAATAGAGGCTGGAAGAATATTCGGTTGTCGTGCTACTGCTGCTATTTGATGCTCTAGGAGGAAGGATGTGACTATTGTTGCTGTTGCATTACGATATTGGTGTTGCTTGAAGTGTTAGACAAAAGAGAAGAGGTTGCTGCTGTAGCTGAGTTTTGAGGAAAACTCTTCATTGTTTTGAAGCTGCTTGTGGTTGTAGCCATAAGATCTTCAAGTGCTGCTTCTCCATTGTTGTTGGTAGTCGGCTGAGGGAGAATGAGAGCTGCTGATAGGGGAAGGAGATAATGTGTGGTTGGTCTGAGGGATCGGCCACAGAAAAGGAAGTGAGGGGAAATTTGTGTGTGTTTCTTTAGATTTCCCCACGGTTGAGAGTTGATGGGGAGAGGCTTGGTCACTAGTTTCCTTTGCTGGTGGCCGGTGACTGGGAGAGAAAAAGATGAGCTCTAGTCTTTTTTTGTTTTTTCCTGATGATGAGGGGTTGTAGCTTGTGAGGAGGGGGAGATTTGGTGCTCGCTGGTTATGGTGATTTCCAGCCAAGGAAAAAACGGTGAAGATAAGGGAGAGTGTCGGCACCGTAAAAAAAATTAGGTTTTTGTTTTTTATATATATTTATGTGCTCTCTTAGGTTTTCTAGCAATGGCCTTTCCAAAATCTTTGATTTGTCCTTTTTTTTATGCATTGAGATCTGTATTTATAATACAAAAGTCTCATAACATATGAAAAATAAAATTTCAAACAAACTCATTCTCTTCTTGAAATTTGGATTTGATTAAGAATCAAATTTGAAAAAGTATAACTATCATTATCTTAATCTTAATATAAGGAGAGAATGACAAAAACACATTGTATTCCCTAGTTTTTTCACAAGTTGACAAATCATACCTTTAATTAAAATCAATCCCTGATCTTTTAATTTCAAATTTTAACCCCCTTAAAATTAAATTAAAAGCAAATGAGTCAAAATTGGGTTATAACAAAGGTTATAAAGGCAATAATTTCTCATCATCATTGTTGGATGAATAACCTTTCATGACACCACAAAATCTTTAGAAATCTATTCAATTACTACATTAAATGCACATTGCTCTATTTTGTTTCCTAGAGATTCTTTTTCAATAAGGACAGAATCCCAACAATCCTACTTGAGATAACCTATCTCATGGAGGAGTAAAAAGTCTCATTAAAGATGACAACCTTTCAAATCTTTACATATTCAATACATAAAGACTTGGGGAGCTATTGATGGATCAATATATTTTTAAAATTTATTTTTTAGTCGAAGTTCATTTTTAAAAGGGCCAAAGACAAGGTGATAATCTAAGTACACATATGGGTCTAGCGAGCTGTCAGACCCAACATCATTGAGCTCAATTATGCGCTAAGTCCAAGTACATATGGGTCGAGTAAGCTGCTAGACCCACCATTCTTGGATTCAGCTATACATTAAGCCTAAGTAAGTATTGAACCGACGATCATTATAGGTCCCATGTTGGGCCACGATGCTTCATTTGTGTTATTCTTATGAATTTTAACATAAAATGTTAATGTTAAAAATACTCATATCTCTACATGCATAGGTGTATAAAAGTCTTCCAAGGGCTTGCTATATTTTTATAAACATTAATATTGCATAAGGAATATCTATCTCTTATTAATATTGTGTAAGAGATATTTATGCCTCATTAATACTATAAGGAGGAAATGACTATTTGACCCCTCCATTCTAGCAACATGACAAAGTTTAAGGGCTCTAAATACCCCTGAACCATCTATATAAAGGATTTATAATCTCTTCATTCTCATTATTTTTAGCATATATATTTTTCAAATTTTATTTATCAAAAAGGACCTTTTACCGTTATCAATTATTAGCCACTTTGGCTTACTATATACCAGGTATTAACCACCTTAACTAAAAAAATTAAATTAAATTGTTATAATTAAAAAATTTATTAATTATTTAACTCATAAATATTATTTTTAAACTACATAGATATTTTATACATCATGATAAATATTTATGTGATAGCCAACTATTAGCTTGTAGAAGCAACAATAGATTTGGTTAGAAGTCATTGACCGAAGAAGCTACAGAATGTTTTGATAAAAAAACAAAGAAAAACTCTCTTCTATTCAGCAAGGATATTTCAGTCATTTAAAAAATCTTCCGACCGGTTTAGGGTTCGTTAGATGATAGCATCGATTCGTGGTCATTAATTCTCTACTATTTCAATACCGTCGCTCTGTTTTCGGAATCCGATTTCAATTCTCATTTCTGTGATGCTGTTAAGCGGCGATTTTCAATAAGAATTGAGAATCTGTGTTCTTTTTCGGGTTTCTTTTGGAGAATTATATTTTTGCTAGACTTCAATGATTTCTGTTGGTAATTTTGGTGAGCAAGTGAAATTGAATAAAAATTGAGCTAGAAAAACTTGGTTTGTGTGTGAATTATGGAAATTTGATATTTTTTGTATATATAATTTTTTTTTCTGATCAGATCAATAGCATGCTTGTTCAATTAGTTAAGATATGCATGGAAATTCCGTTTCCTATGCTTTGAGCTTAAAAAATGTTAGGAGTAGCTGTACATGTCATGGACGTGTATTGTTTGATTTCTAGAATCATTTTTTTTTTTGCGGGTTTTGATTGTGTTGTCTGTTGATGGTTTAATTTCTCTCTCCTGGTTTTTTTTTTCTTTTGCATTTGCTTATATGACGTACTGGTAATTGATAGGTGTTTCTGAGGAGTTTATTTGTTGGTACGCTTGATGGGTGCACCGAAACAGAAATGGACAGCAGAAGAAGAAGCAGCGCTAAAAGCTGGAGTTATTAAGCATGGAGCTGGAAAATGGCGCACGATTCTTAAAGATCCAGAATTTAGTGGTGTCTTGTATCTGCGTTCAAATGTGGATCTTAAGGTTAGCTTGCTTAAGCATTTCTTTTAAAGGAGGGCGTTCATGTTTGTAGAATTTGCTGTAAGCTTTAGATGTTCCGCTATTTGATTGATCAATTTAGTGAATTTGTGGGATCAGAGGTTTGTCTTATGTTTTTATGATGCAATTCAGGGTGATAGATTTGTTTGGTGTTTTGTGTGGGTAGGACAAATGGAGAAACATAAGTGTAATGGTAAATGGCTATGGATCAAGAGAGAAGCCTAAGTTAGCACCTAAGATGGTGCACCATGTCCTAAGACAGGATGAGAACCCTATGGCTGTTGATCAAACCGATGAAGATATTTCAGATGCCAAGCCTCTTGCAGTTAGCAGTGGTGCATTGCTGGTTGCTAATCCAAAGAGAACTACTGTAAGGTTGGACATTTTTTTATCAGCAAAAAAAGAAAAAGAAAAAAAAGAAGAAACCAAGCACTTATCACTGAATTCGTGCATTCTCTTGTATTCACTGGCCACCCATTAGCTATCATTCTTGTGTCACATTTTATTAGCTTCTTTTAACTGTTTGTTTAGTGTGTTTGAGACTTCAGATTTTTTTTCCTGTTATAATTTCATTATCTGACCTTGAAGAATTTTTAGTGCATGTGGCCATTGGTTGGTTATATGAAGCACAATCAGTAACTGTTAGATATTATTCACCTTTTTTATGACTTTTGATAAACAGTAGCCATTGTTGCAGGCTGGATAATCTTATAATGGAGGCAATAACTAGCTTGAAGGAGCCTGGGGGCTCACATAAGACAGCAATTGCTTCATACATAGAGGTACTCTTCCATTTGTAAATGCTGTAGTAGATCCAACTTAAAAGTAGCATGAGCCTTTATTAATGCAACTGCTAATTTAAGAATTAGACACAAAATCTGCAAATTTAAGTTTTAAAACAGGCAATACAAAAATGGCAATACTACTATTGCTTCAACAATTTAGACAGAAGGTTGAGGTGCTTTTTTATTATTATTATTGTTCAATCATTTCAGAGTTGGATTTTGTTCAAATTTGATTGATCCACATGACTGGATGGTTTTCAGATAATTCTCTGTTATTTATCTTATACAGAGATAAACAATTATTGGTTATTTTTAGAAGGTTCTATCATATAGCTTGTCTGAAGCCAAACAATATCAAGGGTCCTACTTTGACTTTTCTGCTTCAAGGAATATATATATATATAACTGTTTTATAATAATTTTAGAGCAATTTACACCAGATTGCCCTTGCCTGACTTGATAATGCAATAAAAATAAATTTAAAACCTACCGCCCTTTTATATTGCAATTACTCACTCATCACGACTAATAATATGGTGAGCCAACAAATTCCAGCCAGGATGATATCCAGGACAGGTGCTAATAACAATTTGTTGGGCAATGTAATATTTTTGTTGACATTTTCTGCTGTTGTCATTCCCTTTTTTTGGCCATATCATGTTGAAGGAATCATTCTGCAGCAAATATTGTGTCTTTTATATAATTTCATGTTAAGAAGTTTTTTTTTTTAATTAGCTTACCTTCCTGTCTTATTTTTTAGGAACAATATTGGCCACCAAATGACTTTAAGAGGATATTATCAGCGAAATTGAAGTATTTGGCAGCTAATGGTAAACTGATTAAGGTAATTATGTTCCAATATTGTGGTGTAATGGTAACTTATTCGACACTAGTAATTGCTATGCTTGCAATTAAATGGCGTAGAATATTAAATGCTGTTAATTCAAATGTCGCCTGTATAATTTTATTTGTTACGAGTAACGCTATTTTTTGGACCAGAATTGAACATTTAGTGATGCATTTAGACACATGGATTATGACCGACTATTGTTGATAACCAGCTGGACACATTAGATGATGTTAGAGATCTAGAGGTTTGCTTTTGTTAGTTGCTAGTTATTTTTTACGCTCAGTAATTTCCTGAATTTTGGGGGTATAAGGAAGTCAGTGAGAGGATGTGTATCATCCACAACATTATATATTGTCTTTCTTCAATTATGTTTTCATCTCCCATTAGAATTCGAGTCTGAAAAAAGATTTTAAGCTGAGTTGAATGTCTAGTTTGTGTAAAGCCTGCTTCAGCTAGAAAAAGAAATACTCTGTCACCATGTTGGTATACTTTCTCGTTAATTGTACTTTGATTGTCTTAATGTTGGATCTCATCCAGCTGCTTGATCTCATCCAGCAGCTTTGTATTTTTGCAGGTTAAACGGAAGTATAGAATTGCACCTACTTCAGTGTTTGCCGAGAGAAGAAGGGTTTCTCCCTTACTATTGGAAGGAAGACAGAGGATCTCTCCTAAAATTGAAAGGGATGGTTTCAATATGTTTACAATGTCTCAGATTGATTTGGATCTGGGCAGGATGAGGACTATGACTGCAGAACAGGCTGCTGAGGTAGCAGCTCGAGCAGTTGCGGAGGCAGAAGCTGCCATAGCAGTAGCTGAAGAGGCAACAAGGGAGGCTGAGACAGCAGAAGCTGACGCAGAGGCAGCACAAGCATTTGCTGAAACAGCTAGGAAGACACTGAAAGGAAGGACCACCCCCAAGATGGTAGACTTTATCACTGCATCTTTTCTGAATGATTTGTTTTGAAATGTTTGAGAAGCCAGCCCTTTATAAGTGGTTCTGTAACAAAATAATTAGCTGGTTTGCTTTTGAAATTTAAAGTAAAAAAAACATTCACACGTATTAGTCACTTCCAGAATTGTTTTTAGAATTGCGTATTACTTGACTGGCTGGTTTGCATGGATCTACTCTGGGCATTCCATCAGTGTAATGATGCATTAGTAATTCTCCGTGCTTCTTTTGCAGCTACATGCTTCAGTGCATCTTTAAGAATTTACCTTCTTTTTTTTTTGATATTCTGAATGAAGTTGCTCTGCATATATGTGCAGACGATTCGATCTTGATGGAAATCTTTGAAAAGGTCAACGGAGAGCTTGATGGACACTGAGATCCACACTAGTCTGCTGACACTGTTTTCTGTAAATATTTAAAGGCCGATTTGGAGGATCTATGCTGCTTTGACCTTTACTGGATCCTGGTGGTTTGTTAGATTGCAAAGGCAGCTCACTCTGGGGACAATTTTGAATCAGAATTTGTCAATTTCATTTCCTCAGTTTCTACTTTTTTGTCAATATCTACTACCAGTAGGATTGTTGAAAAATACATAACGGGAGCATTTACAGTGTATGGAAATGAGGCAGTGGGATTTGGACCGGGAGAGATTGTTTTTTACTTTAGTCCTCTCCATGCTTGTATTAAATGGATCAATGATGTGAGTAAATAATGTAGATGTTTTTGGCCATTGTGTTTGAATTATTTCACTCATCATTTTACACATTAGCCATTTCTTGTCATGTGCTTCTTATCTTGCTGCTTCAATTGTCCCAGTGCAAAATTATTAAGAAAACAAAAAACTAAAAGAGGTGGAGAAATCACTATGCCTCAGGGGGTGTAACTGTAATTGCACATGAACTAATCAGTTATTATTATTTTATTATAGTCTAGGATGTCTTTCTCTTTTTAATTGTATAGTATAATGACAGGTGTTCTTGAAATTAAAAAAAAAATTGCTTTGATACTGGGGTGATTTTGTTTTTTTTGTTTAGAAAAACTCATTAAATTTACTTTGGTGCCTCTTGAAACAAATATATGTTAACTAGGATGCGAGGGCTCACTCATCTTTTGCTTTGAGAATGAATAGTAAATTTACTCACTTACTTCTTTAATCAAAAAATTTTAAACTTGGAAATAAATGCTTGTTCATCCTTTTATTTTGGTTTTTTTAGTAATGGAATCAAGACAAGGGTAATTTAGTATTTTTCAAAAAATATTTAAAGAAGAAAGTTTGTTGGTGCATTTTGTTCACGTGCCATCGTGTTAAGCCACTTTACATGCTTCCAGCGAAGCATGCAGAGAATTTAGATGGTGGAAACTGCCCATCCATGATGGCGTTAGAAAGATCAATGCGTCATCTTCCAAATGAGATGGTGCATGTGGTGGTTCAATAGGCGGTTCGACTCCGATGATGTTTTCTTTCTTTTCTTTTTTTTTTCTCTCTCTTTACCTTGAAAAACATGTCCAATCAGAAAATTCATGTTGTCCTCTTATTTTGTCTTGCTACCATGTTGTCATCTTATTTTATCTTGTTATTTGGCTCAGTCCTCTTGCTTTTAATTATATAATTTATGTCTTAGTTTATATTGTGAACTTTAAATTTATTTTTGATTTTATCTTTGATTGAAATGTTATTTTTCCTCTTATTTTGTCTTGGTTTCATGTTTCATCCTCTTTATTTTGATTTTAGATTTTTGTTTGGTTTCTTTTATTAAATGTTTGATTTTTTTATTTTTACCCTTGAATCAATTCAAATCACGAGTAAGTTTACTAACTAGTAGTAAATTAACACGAGAGGAAGGTACATGAAGGACATTTTTAAGGAATAAGTTTGAATTGTACTAAGCTAATAGACAAAGTGTCTATTTGTGAGCCATTAGGCAAACAAATAATGTTATGGTAAGGTGTTAATTTGATGCCAATAATGAGAGAATGAGGATATATGGTCACTTGCACCACTATCAATAACCTAAGCCGTATAATATTTGGGATCGAGGTTACCTGTCACATTGCCACAAAACTGGTTTTTACTAATTAAAGTTCTTATTTGATTGTATTCCTCTTCTTTGAATTCAGGAAAGTACCGATTTGCATTCTCTGCCTCGATGGGTTTGGTCAATTGTATGTGTGTATCCCCCTCACAGTGTGTGCAATACAAGTATTTCCCTTTGTTGTTTATAGGTTACCTATTCTTTGTGTTCTTTATGCTTCACTTCACATGCATGGCGTGAATAGTGTTGTCATGAGCATCAACAAGTTGTCACTATTTTTCTTCTTGGAGCAGGGGTGAGTAAATTTTTCTGATATTGAGAAATGGTTGCATCAAAAGAATTTATCCATGATGGAAGAGTATCTGTCATTCAACCCTATGAGGAATTTGAGGATTTGTTCTTGCTCTTCCATTTACTCATTCTGCTTCAAACCTGCACAATTACATGTAGATAGATTATTGTACGATCCTAACACATCCCAAAAGGACTTTAGTGTTGTATAGTAGACTGTTATGGATTGTTGTTGTTGCCGATGCTCAGCGATCCCTTGTTGTTTGAGTTCAAAAATACGAGAAAGATTTCCTTGTGAGAATTGTTCGTTAAGATCTAGCCATACTTCAGCAGTTGTGTTAGAGAAAATCATAGTATTGATCAGGGTTTGATTGATTGAATTGAGGATCCATGACTTCATGATCTGATTGCATCTTCTCCAAACTCCATGCTTAGGATCCTTATCTAATGGTTCCATGGTTGCCCTATCAACAAAGCCAAGCTTGTTCTTGGCTTCCAGAGACATCATCATAGCGTGATTTCACGTTGCGTAATTGTCACCTTTCAATGGTTAAGTGATGATAGTGTGCCGAATGTCATATGAAGGGTGAATATATTAGGGATCGTTGAAATCCATAACCTTCGTTGACTTCTTCTCTGGTGAAGTTGGTCACAGTGGTTAAAAATATTGGCAAAAGCAAAAGTGAGTAATATCAAGCACTAAGATGTTACTCTGATACTATAATAAAATTGATATTGAAGAAAAGAAATAAAAAAAGCTTCTATTTATTTTCTTGTTTTTGTACAACCCATTTACTCTCTTTATAAAGCAATAACATTTAGTCTAAAAGGGTAAATTGTCAAACAAATATATGAAGTTTAGGATCTAAGTGTATGTTTGACAGTGTGGTTGCGGTTGCGGTTGCTTTTCAAATAACTTTTCTTGCCGAAATGCATGCTAATGATGTTTTTTCATTTTTTAAAAATCTTTTTTGACATCAGCACATCAAAACGATCCAAAACATACAAAATATATTAAATTTTAGCAAAAAAAAAATTGAATTTTTTAGGAACGCGTTCCCAAACGGTTTCTTAAGAACCTGTTTGACAGTGTGGTTGCGGTTGCTTTTCAAAATGTCTTTTCATTTAGAAATGTATTAAAATAATATTTTTTTTATTTTTTAAAAACTATTTTTGAAATTAGAACATCAAAATAATCTAAAAACACAAAAAAATATTAATTTGAAGCAAATAAAAAAATAAAATAAAATTTAAATTTTTTAAAAAACACTTTTAAAATGTAAAAATAAACATTACCTGATTACAATCTCATTTATTTATTGATGTTTTATCCACAAATGAAGCTTCCATTGATGTTGACTTTAATTTCTAACATATCTTTACTATAATATCAAATACTAGCTCAGTTTTAGACCAAAAAGCATGCTTGGTT
>Ga0307510_10003976_pt1 | contig 17314 bp, 25 predicted proteins | sample 12_EM_MG_FD_207224 | JGI IMG/M metagenome (GOLD analysis project Ga0307510, IMG submission 207224) | Populus trichocarpa ectomycorrhiza microbial communities from riparian zone in the Pacific Northwest, United States - 12_EM | ecosystem: Host-associated > Plants > Roots > Unclassified | place...
GAGGTGTACATCGAGTTATGGGCATAGACTGCACGGATGCGGGTTATGTGATTCCGATGTTCAACCCGATGTTCAACCTATTGCCCATTATTATGTCAGCAATTGTTGGGTAATGCCACGCCGCGCAGGATCCTACAGACAGACTACAGAGAAAGGAATGCTTCGCTATCAATCAATCAACCAACCAGAAATGGAGGGAAGGGGACGGGGCTAGACCTCTCTACTACTGATTGCTACCCTCATGGCTATCCAGACTGTCCCGTTCACACCCCCTTTCTCTGCGGACCCCTCAAAGGTGTCCAGCTTTGGCAAAGAGGTTATTGGCATCGATCCGGGCAATCTCTCCTCATCCGACTTTGCTGAAATTCAAGCCTTGTTTATGAGGTCCCAACCTTCTGCCCAGATGTTCCAGAATATTGATCTTTTCCCATTCCAGTACGATGCTCTCCTCTTCCGAAACGTAAATCTCTCACCCGAGCAGCAATATGCGTTAACAAAGGTGCAGTACCCCCCCTCCCCATTTACACGGTCCTCCGTAAGCATCGACGCTAGATGAGCGGCGCTAATGCCCACCCGTCCTGTCATCTCGGCCTGCAGTCATTTGAACCAGAGTCCGAGTCGTACGGACATGGCGACCATAAGACCGAGAAGACCCTAATTTCCATCCTCGCATATCTAAAAACGATCCCGCGCGTACCTCAGGTGCAGCTCATCGGCAATGGCACCGTATACAACCACGAAGGCCTCGAGAGCGTCACACTCAAGCATCCCTCCCACACCACCTTCCACAAGACGACCGTCTCGCCTGCCGACGAGGCAGCCGGCGTCACTCGCTTCAACCGCTGGCACATGGACGCCGCGCTCTATGACCTCTCCCCGCCCAAGGTAACGAGTCTGTATGCGATCCATGTCCCCCAGGGCCCGCACCAAACCTGCCGCTACGACGATGGCACGGGCGACACGCTGTCCGTCCCGCTCGCTACGACCGCGTTTGTTTCTGGAAAGACGATGTTCGACATCTTGCCGCCCGAGCTGCAGAGCGTTGCCGTCCGCGCTAGGGTGCGCTACGCGCCGCACCCATACGTTTGGATGTCGCCCGCGGCTGCCCACAGCACGGGTCTCGCGATCGAGAGCGAGGGCAAGGAGCTTCCTTTGGGTGAGCTCCCGCCGTGGACGGAGGACAAGGTCAAAGTATACCCGGTGGTACGCGCTCCTTTTGCCCTTTCCTCACCCCGCCCGTCGTAGCTCGTACCGATTCTGAGCGTTGCAGACGTGGAAGAACCCGGTGACTGGCGCGCTGCATTTCCAGGTTCACCCTTTTGCGGCACAAGAGCTGCTCGTCGACCCGCTCCCTGAGGGCGCATCGCGCGACAGCGCACTCTACCCCGACGGAGCCCGCGTCACGGACCTGAAGGAAGTGCGTGATCTTCTATACAAGATGCAGCGCCCCGCCATCGCGCCGAATGTATGTTTTTCATTTTTACTTTTCTCCTCGCTCTTCGTTCCCGTCTCATTGACCGACTCTGACAACTTACTAGTTGGTATATCCGCATGACTGGAAGGAGAAGGACCTCATCTTGTTCCACAATCGTGGCGTACTGCACACCGTTGTTGGTGCGTTGAAGCCAGACCAATTACGCGTGTTCCATCAATGCAACCTCGCCGCGTCGGATGAACCCATAGGGCCTACGCCGGAGGACGTGAGACGATATGCGTGAGGTCGTGTATATGCGCGACGTACTTTTGGTGAGGAAATCGGTCTTCATGGGATAATTCTCCTCTGTGTATGGGTCCCTACGATCTCACGTCCCCTGGTTGTGGTTTCTGAATCGGGTGGGTGAATTGTTGCGACAGTTCTCAGAGTCTATTTGGTTTGGCAGTTTGTTTTCCGATCCAAGGCATTCGGACAGTTGTCGGACATGTGTCCTATTGTGACTTGCAACGGCCCGTCCTGGGGCAGTGTTACTATAGCTAGACGTTTCATACGACGCCTTTACTCTTCCATGACAACCCTGCATTTGTGGGCACAAGGAGAGGGCTGCCAAAAGCGTATTAGATATGTTCCGGAATACATTTTTTTGACACATTAATTATGATCGTCGCTAAGTTGACTGCAACACATGCCACGAAGTAGCCCACGGAGCCTGCCGCACGAAAAGTGAAACCTATTCCTCTTCAACGCTCCTCCAACAAGTTACCGATCAGGCGAAAGTTGGACGCACGTTACCGGCGCCTCGGCATATATTCAAAATCTCCTCCTTTCCCAATTTGCGCTGCTCCCTCCACTTCGCTCCCGTGTTTCGATGCACGCTGTAACTGGCCGGTAGCGAACTCCCTGACCGCGGCAGAATACTCATCACAGAAGTTTCGACGATGCATCAGGTGTGCGAAACGACTCGAGTCGTGAGGGGCAAGCCCCAATGGATTTGTCAAGAACACAAGGTGTAGAGGACTTGGTGAATTGCCTGCCCTCCCCAGGTGAATGGGATCCACACAGGAGATGAGAAGGAAGACGAAACGAGAGGGTATCTCTTCGTGGAAAAAGTAGACATCCACATTGATCAAATCTCTAAAAAGCCAGTGAGATGAGCAGGGATAAAGTCCACGAAAGAGGAATGACACCTACTTTGAGAATGCATCCTGCAATAACTCCAGACACGCTGCTACGAGAGATGACTGTTACACCCGACGCAATCTCATCCGCCCAATAAGTCGCGGAGAGGTCCTGCACCACAAGCACACGCAGGCTGGTGGATCCACATCGCGGAGATTGCGACGTTCCCTCCTCCGCACGGATTCCCGAGAGGGTTCGCGCCCAGTGACGGGACAAGAGCCCAACAGCCACTGTGAACCCCCGGACTGCCACCTCTCCCACAGGGGCCGATCCCAACGCAGCTGAGGACATCCCCGATTAGGCAGTACACGGCAAGTTCAGAGGCTTCGTCCATAAGGCGGCAGATAGTGGTGGTGATGACGGAGCGGAACACCAGCGGAACACACCAGGTCAATGGACGGCGGGATGGGTTTGTGGATGCGGAGCAAACAGTGGTAGAGACAACAACGAGGTGAGGACAAATTGTGGGGAGTCGGCTGGGCAAGAACTTCCAGAGACACGTGTGTCTGCGATCGTGCATGAGAGAGAAGGGGTGCTATTGTTGGGTAAGAGGTGATTTCAGCGATGTGCGTGGTTCGGGCTGAATTATTGCCAGATCAAAATTGAGGACGCGTGATTCGAGGAAACATACCGGGGGCTGAAGCCACGGACCCTATTATCTCGTGAGGCAGGAAGTCGGGGAGGCCAAAGTGAGAGAGAGACACGTAGTATGAGTTGTCAATACACCAGTACAAGTGGTCGACGCCGCCTTCAGTGGGAGATCTGGTATCAACTCTGCCCTTGGAACTTCTTACATTTCCTTCTCCGTCAGCGGATCGGCGTTGAGTGATGGTATAACTTGTTCTTGTTTTTGTCTCAAGGCCCTGTACATGGGTTCGACACAGGCTTTTTTTTGTCGGATGGGAACACCAATAAACATGGGGGAGCGGGGAAGGCGACGAAACGGGCTCACGAGTTGCTTGTGGAAGTCGTTCGCCGTGATTATGTCAGCAACATCAACGGGGTTGTTGACTTGGCTCGACGATACGCATCCAGGCTACAGATACCGTGCAGAGAAAGGAATGCTTCATTATCGATCAGCCGACGCATATCAATGGTGGGAAAGTGAAGGCCCAGCCCTCTCTGCCAGTGACTAGTACCACCATGGCCATCCGGACTGTCCCGCTCGCTCTCCCTCCTTCTGCTGATCCCTCCAAGTTGGTCGACTTTGGCAGGGAGGTTATCGGCGTCGATCCAGGCAATCTATCTTCATCCGAATTTGCTGAAATTCGCCAGTTGCTCTACAAGGTCCCGATTCTCCACTCCCACTCTGATACTCCACGACTTCCCCTGATCTCATCCTCTTCCAGTACGATATACTCCTCTTCCGAAATGCAAACCTTTCTCCCGAGCAGCAATATGCGTTAACAAAGGTACAGTACCCCATGTGCATGGGCCTCTATCACCTGACCACAACTAATCACTGATGCCCGTTCATCCTGTCGTCTTTGCCCGCAGGCATTTGAACCAGAGTCCGAGGCACATGGACATGGCAATTATATGATCGAGAAGACCGTAAACTCCATCCTCCATTCATACCTGATAACTGTCCCCCGAGTGCCTCAGGTGCAGCTCGTCGGCAATGGCACCGTCTATAACCACGAGGGCATCGAGAGCGTCACACTCAGGCCCACTTCCCACACAACCTTCCACAAGACGGCCGTCTCTCCGACCGACGAGGCTGCTGGTATCACGCGCTTTTACCGCTGGCACATGGACGCTGCGCTCTATGAGCTTGACCCGCCTAGGGTGACGACGTTGTATGCGATCCATGTCCCACAGGCTCCGCCACAAACTTGCCGCTACGACGATGGCACGGGCGACGTGCTGCCCGTCCCGCTCGGCGCGACCGCGTTCATCTCGGGCAAGATCATGTTCGACATCTTGCCACATGAGCTCCAGAGCGTCGCAGTTCGCTCTAGAGCACGTTATGCGCCGCACCCGTACATTTGGATGGCCCCCGTGGCCGCCCACAGCACTGGCCTCGCGATCGAGAGCGAGGGCAAGGAGCGCCCGTTGAGTGAGCTCCCGCCATGGACGGAGAATAAGATCAAGGTGTACCCCGCGGTGCGCTTTCCTTTCCTTCCTTCCCTGGACTGGATATTCATAGCTTTTGCTGATTCTTTGGACATTGCAGACATGGAAGAACCCCGTGACTGGCGCGCTACATTTCCAGGTGCACCCTTGCGCCGTGCAAGAGCTACTCATCGACCCACTCCCTGACCGTTCAACACGCGATGGCGCACTTTACCCTGATGGCGCCCGCCTCACTGACCTCAAGGAAGTACGTGATCTGGTATACAAGATGCAGCGCCCCGCCATCGCGCCGAACGTGCGTTTTCATTTTTACCTTTCTCTTCGCCTCATTCCTCTCCCATCGTGCCTACGCTAATGACGCTATCTCCTCATCTTCGCTAGTTGGTGTATCCTCACGACTGGAAGGAGAGGGACCTAATCTTGTTCCACAACCGTGGCATGATGCACACCGTGGTTGGCACGTTTGGACCGGACCAGGTGCGCGTGTTACATCAGTGCCATCTTGCTGCGTCGGATGAGCCCGTGGGGCCTACACCGGAGGACGTGAGGCGATACACGTGAGGTGGCGTGTGTATGAGTGGCGTACACTTGGTGAGGAAGCCGGCCCTTTTTCGTCGTGCTTAGAAATACTCCCTACTCGCATACAACAGTCGTCTCATTATTTACAGTATATGTTAGATGTACAGTAAAGTCATCAAAATGATCAAGTCAAAGTCAGGTGAGTGCGTTGGCCAACAGAGATTGTGCCTATGTTACTGTAGCGCGACGCATTGGCCTGAAACCCTCCCAATTAGCCCTTCCGTTGTGTGTCAATTACGGTCCCATGAGAGGTACTCAATTAGTGATTGACGTTCTCCACCATTATTGCCTGAAAGCCTGGCCGAGAGATACCCTCAGCCTATTGCTCTGCTCATATTACAGTCGTCGGTATGAGGATAGCATGATGGAGGTCAGTGGCGCTTTGTCACATTACATAATGCAGGCTCAGAGCTTCACTCACACGGTCACGGTAGTTGCCGTCCGCGGACTCAGACTCAGTGTTGATTGAGCGCTGCTACTTGGATTGTACATCTCCAGATACTCCCCGGAGATAATTTAAAACGACCCCATCCTGATCACGGCTGGCTCTGCAGTATACCCACCGAGGGCATCTATTTCAATTCACGGTCACGGTTCCTAGCAAGTCAGAATATAGACACAACACTGGTGCAGTTATTCAAAGGGCTCGGATAGTAACTACAATTTTATAATAGATGCGGAGTGGGGCCCATGCGATTGCAGCCGATTATCCTATCTGCCTTCCAAATTTTTAGAATAGGATTGGATTGTGGTGATACAGATGAAATGTATTTGAATTTACAAAACAAATGCATCTGATTAAACAGGCACTCGTTACTCGGATCCATTCCTCCTCGTTGGAGGTATAATGGACGAGTAATAATTGCTCCTCTCCCTAGCGCAACATCACGCGGACATCTAGCTGCGCAAAAAAAATACTATAATTCAATCTGATCCACAGCACCCCTTCTTATCCAACCTCACATAGGGGCACTCTCGCAAATCAAACAACCAACAAGTCCATCATATGACCACTACCATACCTCTTCTCCGTCATCATTCTTCAATAGCCATCACCCGACTCCGACAAAGCCACGCTCTCAAGCTCTACCATCCACACTGCAGCAAGCCACGCCAGCACAACCTCGACCCGGGGCCCATGCAGCGGTATATTGATCGGCAGCGGCTTCACCTTACCCTTGCTCAAGTTCCCGACGCCATCACCGCATGCAGAAGAGGCAGACGAGGTCGAGGTCGACGAGGGCGAAGACGTCAGCCTCCGCTTCTCAAGCGCATTCTGTTCTGCGCGTGCGCGCTGGCGCTCCGCGACGGGTGCGAGGATGATACGCGCACAATCGAGAGACTCCGCAAGGTCGATATTGCCGTGAAGTGCAGGCGCGGGAGAGGGCGACGGTGTGGGGGGCACCAGAGCCAGAGCAGAATGTAAGGCAGATGAAGATGTCGATGGCGTGAGCGGGTCGAACAATGTCCCAGGCGCTTGGAGGAGAAGCGCTTTGACGGGCGCAGGAGAGGGGGTAGAAGAGGGAGCAAGAAGTGAAGAAGTGCGTTCCGGGGGTGCCTCGATGGCTAGCTTGCCGTTGGACGTATTGTTATTACCGCGCCGAGCGCGAGCGCGTGCACGAGAATGGGGCTGGGTGCCGATGCGCCAGCCGCCTGCAAGCCTGTCGAGCGTCTCTACGAACTCCACTTGGGCCATCGAGCGCGGGGGTAGAAAGATCGGATAGCCCTCGAGACCATCGACAACCGTGGCGGCACGGACGAACGCCCGGAGCAGGGCGGGAAAGTCGCCGAGCATGAGCAGGCAGAGTAACACCGAATAGTGCGACTCGACCAACAACGGGTGGTACGTCGTGAACAGCACTGCCGAGTCCGGGGGCGGCGCCGGCGGAGGGGAACCAGGCGCACCCGGACGCAACGCCTCCGAGAGTAGGAACGCATACGCCGCCCGCTCCACGATGCTATCGTCACCATCGGCAGAGGCATCGTCGTCATTGCTGGACGAGCGAGGCGGTGGCGGAGTTTCTAGGGCGTCAAAGTGGGCGAGGAAGCGCTCGTGGTCGCGAATGCTCTTCCTCAGCAGCCCACCAATCTGTTCCCGAAACGCACCGTCAGCGAGCACACCTCGATACGCTTGAAGCTTCGGCCCGGAGGTGCTACCGAGTGGCCCATCTGGGTTTCCTATCTCGACCCCGCCGTAGCGCCCGTTCTGGATGTAACACAGACGGAGCTCCGCCGCGCCTTCGCCTGAGATTCTTTTGCGGATGCCTTCAAGTTTCAGAATCCTCTCCTCGACTAAGAAGATGCCATTCTGAAGATAGGCCGCAGCGCGGAGGAAGAGCAACTGTGGCTCGATGGGCTCTGGAGCGTCGGGAAGAACAGACGGGTGGACTTTTTGAGGCGTTTCGGCCTCAGAGGTATCACCGCCCCCATCGGCGTCACTTGTCCCATTGGAAGGCGCTTGCCCGTTCGACTTTTTCTTGCCATCCTTTTTCCTCTTGTCGCCCTTTCCTTTACTTTGGGGAGTGTGACTACCGTTGCGATGGAAGGTGCGGGCCTTGCGTAATGCTCGTGCCTCCTTGAGCGCATGCGTGAAGTCCTTAACAGCGGCGGAATACTCGTCCCGGAAAGTGAGGACGATGCCCCGTGTACGGAACAATTCGAGTCGTTGAGGATAAGCCTTGATGAGTTCGTCGAGAACGCAGGTCGTAGTAGACTCGGCGAGTTGCCTGCCGTCTCCAGTTGAATGGAAACCATCACAAGGAGAGAGAAACGAAGACGAACCGAGAGGGTATCTTCTCGTGGAAAAAGTGGACATATTTGGCGTCTGCATCGTTCGGGTCTATGTAAAGTCAATGAGATACGCAAAGGGTAAAATGTAAGACAAAAGACGACGGACCGACTTTCAGAACGCGTTCTGCGATATCTTCGAACACGCTACCACCTTGCATTACCATCACACTCGACGCAATCTCATCGGCCCTATAGGCTGCAGCGAGCTTCTGCACCGCAAGCGCACGCAAACGATGGATCCGCATCGCAGACATGGCGACGTTCCTCCCTCCGCCAGGATCTCCTAGAGGGTTCATGCCGAGTGACTGGGCAAGAGCCCAAGGGCTACTGTGAGCATTCGGACTCCCGCCTCGTATCGAACCCAGTGCAGCTGCGGACATCCCCGATGAAGCACGCACGGCAAGTTCGGAGGCTTCGTCAATGAGGCGACGAATAGTAGTGACAGAGCGGAATACGCCAGGATCAATCGGCGGCGGGATCGGTTTGCCGGGTGGGGGAGCGGGCAGCGGGGGATGCGCTAGTGAGGTGAGGGCGAATCGCGGAGAGTCGGGAGGAGAAGCGTCTCCGAAACCTGCGTAGCCGCGATCGCGCATGAGAGAGAAAGGATGGTTCTGTTGTTGGGGAGGAGGCATTGGTGCAGCGCGTGGTTCGGGCTGAAATGTAGCCGGGTTGAGATTGAGGACGAGGAGCGATTCGAGGAGCTCCAACGGGAGCTGAAGCCACGGACCCTAATCTCTCTCGTGAAGCGGGAGGTCAGGCAGGTCAAGGGGAGACGACATACGTGGTATGAGCTGATGTATCGCCAATGCTTGTTACGACTGATACGCAGCACCAGTGGGCCAGGTTCATCATCTTCGGTGACGGGTTTGGTACTGGGTTCCCCTTTCGGCTTGGCCGACTTCTTGGACTTCTTCTTTTTCTTCTTCTTCGAGGTGGTGGTGGTATCTTCAAACCCAGGAATGGTATCATCATCGCGTGGAGTCGACGTGAGAGTTTCGCTGGTCATAGATGGATTGGTTGAAGGGACGTGTTCGACAGCTCTGCCAATGTCTGGAGAGGCATACTCGATAGCGATCGTCGCCATGAATGACAGTAAAGCGTGTGCGAATGACGGTCAGTGCGGAGAGGCGATGTCGACACAGGGAGTGCGTTGAACAACGGCACCAAAGCCGGCGGGACCGTTGTCGCTTGGGCTGTTGTGATCAACCGGTGCAAAATTTCCGTTCCGAGTTGTTGACAAGGCACACACGCCACGTTTACAAGTACAGTACTCCATCGTACTATCATGGTCGTATTCTGCACAGTTAGTCACAGTCCAGTCTTTGCTCCTACATAAGTCTTGACGTACGGAAGGAGCAACTTTTTTTATCGCGTGTACCTGCATCGAATATCACGTCATGATTATGCCCCCACCTCAGGGTTGACCTATTGACATTCCCGTCCGACAACGCTGGACACCGTATCTGCGCAGCGTCATCACAAGGCCTCTTCTATGACTGTGCGAACTTCCCGTACTGCATCTCATTCCCAGGGTTTCCACAGAACTCCGGGCTTAAACTTACCCTCTTTACGGGTCGAAAGCCTCATCCTTATCTTGCTTGTTCCCCAAATAGTCCCTTCTCGGCGTCTTTGTGACATAAATCTTGGAGAAGACTAAGAAAAAAAGTTGCAGCCGAATCTTGGAGCCGGACTCCAGCCCGTCCGGTCGATCCATGTGATGTTTGGGAAACCCACTCTAGCGAACCACAATTTGACGAACGTTCATCCAGCGATATCCCACACGCCCACACGGCTCGTGCTCCACAGACCATATTTCCGACGAGTCAAGCCTGCCAGACCTGGTATGGTCATTCCACTTTTCCCAGCAGAAGCCACAGGTCAATTATCAAACAAGCTAGAAGCCCGTCATCCATTTTATGCCTTAATGATTCCATAACCGACGCATCTGCTTACTTTCTTGCACGCCGCGAGACATGAGGGGAAAGGGGGATGAGCATACAGTCGCTGCCATACCCCATCATCCTGTCACGCCAGCGCCACGCACGAAGCTGTGCACAGTCCGTTGTGTGATGTGCTGTACAGAATGGGATTATCAGTGGGTGCAGACCCCGAACTGACCTTTACAACATCGACCCCTCAGTTCGACTAAAACTCCCGAGTTCTCGAAAACTTTAAATCCCTAACCCTCCAGTACAGTACAGTGTTATCACAAGTCTGTCCTGGGATCATAAACTCAAAGCCCAATAGGCACAGGAGAACCCCACCACTGGGTGCCACTCAACGTAATTCATCATTCAGGCATCGTTTCATTCGCCGGTTGGTCTATCAAGGTACGTTCTATGACCATTTCCATCGTTGTGCTGCCACTTTCTCTTGGAATACTTCTTCCTCTTCGGTCCTCTGTCGTTTATCTGAGCGCGTGCGGCCCCCGGTTCTCCCAAAAACAAGGTCAAGGCGCGTTCCTCACGCCCTCGCACGGAAGCGCCATCGCCTTCTTGGCAGTCGCCTTAATCCAAATCCGGAAGTGACGAGCTACTCAGGGCAGCCCCTGCCCTCACCTCCGCCGTGCACTCGTTCAACCTCAACCCCCCATTCCGCCCAATTACCGCTGTCTCTCTTGTGGCCCGCGGGAACAGAGTTGTGAGGCCACCGAGACGCGCTGGCGTTCAACTGCCTCTGCCTGTGTGTGTCAGGTGTCAACTCGGGGGACCCGGTCTCGGTCCCACAGGGCGTGCACCGACCGGCCGCAAAAATCTGCATGGGCTCTGGATCTGGCCGGACTTTGGCAGCAGCGATACACGAATGCTGTTTTCTCGCGGGATATTGAGCTCGTAATGCGCGCATAAAAGGCCCCGGCCGACCCTGGAAAATCACTACCCTCAGCCTCCCCACCTTCGCTTTTTCTTACATCCAAAAGATAGGACCTTGCTCGTGTCAATCGACTTGCGATCCATGGCCATCGTCCCACTGACCTCACTCTCACAATTCAACACCGTCGTAAGTTCGGAACTTTCCTCCTCAGCCGACCCACGCGTGTTCTCTCTTCCGCTGTCTCATCTCTCCTCTTGCTGTACAGATCAACGCCGACCGCGTCTCCGTCATCTACTTCTGGGCGTACTGGTGCGGTCCATGTCGCGGCATGACACCGATCTTCAATGGCGTCGCGGACTCGGGCTCGCTCGTGGGCGTCGACTTTTACAGAGTGGACATCGACCATGCGAACGACATCGTCCGGCATGTCGGCGGACAAACAGTGAGCAACTTTCTGTTCCGAATCCACGCGTACCCCTTCGAGGCGTGCACACGGCACATTGTATCGTCTGATGTGTGGTAAACGCGTACCTTGCGCATAGATCCCTGGCTTTTACGTGTATCTGCGTGGCCAGAAACTCGGCGAGCTCATCGGGGCGTACCCTGCTGAGTTACAGGTACGTACTTGCAAAGTTCCTCCGATAAAAGGGATATTCTGACGATGGTGCTTACGCATGACAAGAACTTGTTTGCGACCGCATTGAGAGCTGCGCAGTCCTGCGCTTAGTCATCAAGTACTGTAGATGCGAACTTTCATCAGATGAGATAGAGATAACATAGACACATAGATAAGGACCTCCCGCTTTCGCAGTCATACACTATTAGTCGTCGCTAGTGCGCATCTCGTTGCTTTGGCCACTCCAAGCTGGGTCAGATCATGAGACAGATGAGAGGGGAGGGGAATTCCACCCAGCGATGGAAAGAGTTTTGATTTTTAACTTTTGTATGTTGGCAATCGTATCGATGCGGACGCCGCACGATGACGCCTTTCCTCCGCGTTTCACATCCAACCTGCTGTAAGAATTAGTGTCTGCTCCTAATATATGGACATATCTCGACGAAAAGTCGGTTAAGAAGTTCGGAACTAGGAACACCTGTGGGGCCGTCGCGAAAGCGCCATTATCACCCCACGACATTACGTCCGATGCCCTCGCACTGAAAACTGTCTAGTCACAAATGATAAGAAAACAAAGTTCTCTAGCTGAAGAATCGTTTCAGTTTCCTGTGCTGCGGGGTACAGCTGGGTAGAGGTCTATCCGGTTTCAAAGTTCCTATTCGACGCTGTGCTTCGTCCTTGGAGTCTCGGAAGACGCTCATTAAGTCACGGAGAACATGGATGATAGTGGGTATTAGATCCACCGCGGGTTCAATCTAGAACCTTCGGGCCCGAATTGGCCCTGGAACGGCCGCGACCAGAGCGCGGAAGCGCGGTAGGACAGGGGGTTGGCTTCGGAGCGCGCTTGCTCGAATGTGCCTCTGGGACTCCGCGTCTTTGCTGGTTTGCCGGAGCCCTCAAAGGCAGCGACGATCACTGGCATCCAGTCCTACATCTCTCACGCACAACTGCAGCTCACGGCGCTTGACCCCGCTGTCTGTCCAGCCTAGATTTCATTCCGTTTGGGCGCGCGCTTCGCTTCCCGGTGCTTCGGTGCAGATGATCTGTTCCGTCCCGCAGCAGACACCTGCCAAATATCGACGAAGTCATTCATTGTACTAGACTAGCAGGGCGAGTCCAAATGCAAAGGACATCTATCACAAGGGCAGAGTTGGGTTCTGAAACAGCTTCTAGCCAATCAGCGCAAGTCGCCGTCGTTGTTCCTCGGATAGTAAATAATTCGCGCCTCTAATTAGGCTGAGATGGGATAAAGTGTTCCACAAAGAGGTTCAGATAGAACAGGCTTACTTGTGGGAAGCGTAGATCACATCACCTTGGGAGATAGATAGGTGTCGCAGGAAGGCGTACGGCAGCGCTGAACGATGGGGAAGAAAAGTGGATTTATTCATCATGGTTCCACAGCATGGTGCATTGTCTAGTGCCTGCTGCGTCTCGAACGAACGCATGTTCGTGAGTATGGCTGTTAAAGGCGAACGACAGCAGCAAGGATATAAGGTAATGAAAACCCTGTGACGAATAGCAGTCATATAAGTGCAAATGGCCCTATCCATGATTCAAGATTCAAAAATAGCATTCAGGTAAGCAGACGCACCAACCACCAGAATGTAATATTTGATCAATGTCCTTGATCGTTGTCGGCCTCCTGAGGCCTACTGCCAGCTTGCACATCTACGATCTGAGCTTCTCCTTCGGGCTGTAGGGTAGAAAGAAGGCTGTCCAATCGACTTAAAACGGCATCTATTCTCTCTTCGACATTTTGGCCGATGGTGTCAGCCTGCTCCAGCTGCCGTAATAAAGTTCCGATGTCCTGATCCGCGATATCGTCAGGAACATCGTGTCCTAGCAGCTGGACGATAAGTTCAATATCCCCAGAGAGTGACGATACTGGGTCTGAGGCGTTGGTGGTAGAGGAAAGTGATGTCGTTTTGTCTGAATTGGAGCCGGTCATTGTGTGAGAACAAGGATAAACCCGGTTGCAAGACGCGCGCCTTTCACTCATTCCTTTATTTATCCTCTGCTCATGACTCACCGTTCACCCGAGGCTACTCTCAGCCACTTATTACAGTCGCTACCACCGCGACCGTTCCAAAAATATGAGCTTGACAAGCTTGTGTCGGTAGTCCTGCAAGATAAGTCCTCAAAACCTTCCCTGGATGTAAGGCGTGGACAATGGGAACTCGCACTCAAGAACGAGATTTTCACTCTTGCGGTATGCGCGACTCTCCTTTCTACAACGCGTGACGTTTGACATATGCTTCAGATGAAAGAAGGGGACGCGCTTAATAATCCAGAAACAACGTATTACGATGAATTGAAGGATAGGCTGGAGCTCGTGCTGACCCTCACTGAACAAGGTGCGCAACCTCCCCCTACCTATCTATCTTTTCGTTGATACCCCCAAGAAGATGCCTGCGACCAAGCATTCCCCCTTTCAATAGTCCAGGATCTTCTTGAAATGCAAACCATCCCCTCCTGTTCGCACATATTCTCCTGGATCGAGTCGCGTGCCGCTCGTCTCACAGTCGGGATGGGAAAGGGCAAGGCGCTCGTCCTCCTACGCACTCTTAACGACCTCCTGCGCCGCTTGTCAAAGATGGGATCCAATACTATATTCTGTGGCCGTATTCTTACCTTCCTCAGCGGTGTATTCCCGCTCAGTGAGCGCAGCGGCGTGAACTTGCGCGGCGAGTACGGTCCAACGTGGGACACCGTATTGTTCTCCAGCGAGAAGGGGACTCCTCAGGACGAGAAGCCAGGGGCCCGAGTGGAAGTGAAGCCAGAAGACTCTATGGCGGTGGATGGTTCACCTCCAGAAAAGCCCGGTGCGGTGTCCAAATCATCGACAGAGACGATTGAGACAAAAGAGGGCAAGTCAGTTACCTACATATTCCCTGCAGACACTCAGCATTTTCACAGACTTTTACAACACATTCTGGTCACTTCAATTGCCCTTCTCCAAGCCGTCACACTTTGCTTTGCCGCAAACTTTCGGCGAATTCCAGGAAGCAGTCAGCAAGGTGCTGCCTGTGATCAAGGAGGCAACAGTGAAAGAGCGTGCCCTCACTGGTAGTCGCACGGTAATGACTGGCGCCGCCGCCGCAAACCCCCTCAAGCGAAAACGGGAAGCGGATCCTGCCACCGATCAAGCCCCTGCGAAGGAATACTTCTTCGCCAAGTTCTTGACGAGCCCTGATCTCCTTGAACTTGAAGTACGCTCATGTCCTTTGTAGTATAATTCAACCTGACGCCATGCGCAGATTGCAGACACCCATTTCCGAAGGCAGTTTCTGTTTCAGCTTCTTGTATTGCTCTACCACCTGCAGACGTTCACAAAGGAGGCCAAGGCATCGTGGGTCTCCCCGCGTAATCGCTCGCTTCAAATGGAGTTTACTCTTGAAGGTGACGGGGTGCAGTGGGTCTCTGACACGATAGTGCGAGCGCTTGAGGAGCTCAGGCAGACAGCTCCTGCCGGACGGGTGTTTGCAGACGCCGTTGTGGGTGTGCTTGAGCGGGAACGCAATTGGGTGCGCTGGAAAAATGACACCTGTCCCCCATTCGACCGCAATCCCGAGCTAGACTCTACCCTGGAAGAGAGAACAAGCGCAAAAAGGGAGGTGATGCGTGCAGAGCCCGAAGAATGGGCTCACTCACTTGGCTCAGCACCGCTTACGGAGATTTGGGAGATGGGATACAGAGATTTGGGAGATCTCGAAAATCCATTCCAGTGCGTATGCCAGAAGCGTCATTAACTGAATGTGCCTATATGTTTCCTCTCGAGGCCCGGGGACGTGAAGGATTTCGTAAAGAAGATCAAGCTGGAAGACAACAGGATAGAGATGCGTAAGAAAGCCCTCGCACGCCAGGCAGAGCGCATTGCTGCGGCTCGTGCCAAATCGGCAGCGGCGGGGACAGGCGCGTCAACGCCTGGCACACAGGAGGCTGCTGCCGAGCAGAACAAGCCTGCTGCCTCCTCCACGTCCACAGGTAGCCCTCTCCACCCCTCCCTTCCTGCGAAACCAGGTTCTGCGTCACCATCGAAAGCATCAGAACCATCACAAACACAATCGACGCCGACGCCTACTCCGCCAACACCGGCACCTGCCCCAGCGGAACGGGTCCCAACTCCAACTCCAACGTCCGCCGCACCTGTCACTACACCTCCCGACGAACAAATTCTTAAACTAGAAGAGGTAACGCCTTTTCACTTTCAACCTAGAAAAGGTCGTGCGATCTGAAAGTGGTTTGTCTTCCAGAACAAGCAGCGTTGGGCATGGCTTGCCCTGCGCACTGCCCGCGACCAACACCTCGCGCAGTTCTCGAAGATCGGCGTTGGCGACATCGTTGCGCTGGCAGCGGAGATTGACCGCGAGCGCGAGGCGCGCGAGAATGCCGCGGCGCAGGAGCGCGGATTAAGTCCGCTGGCAGCATCGCAGGATAACAAGCAGAGTATGGGTGCACAAGACGCGGCGGTGAAGTTTGGGAACGACACATCTGCTGCGAAAGACACTGAAGGCGATGTCAAAATGGATGGATGACGATGCCGCCTGGGTCGTTCGCATGCCTTGGGGATGTGCGCTTAAGATCATATTCTACTGTGAACGTACCTTTGTACCGATATGAGGTACAGCAATTGACCATCCACCGCGTCTTGAAGCTACTATCCCTCAAATTCCTGAAAATTATACGGCCTACTACAAATGGCCGCCGCATTCTAGTTTTTTGTTGATGATGGTGGTGTCGTACAACTGTCTATTGAAGATATCCTTCGTCTTCGGCATTTGGTGTACCTTTTGGGAGAGGGAACTATATACTGTGTCCTTCAGCTGGTTTGACACGTCAGACGTGGAGCGCGTGAAGCCCTTAAGTGGGCATTCTCATGATTTTCATCCTTTGCATTCCAGGAATGACCGGCTATGTTCACTGTCACAAAATCGGGAACCCATTATAATATTAATGGTGATTATTACGTCGAATTGCTTGAATGACTTTTTTTGCGCGTCCAAGAACAACTATGGTCATTGTGTGGCCATTCTCGGGATTGGAGACATATTGTGATTACAGTGGTCCCTTGTGTTTGCATCTTCAATTGAATTTTGTAAAAATTTCGGGTTGATTATAGCGTATACGTAGTGTGCCTGGCGTTTGAGGGTGCCACGCACGTTGGCACGCCAAAATAATGCCCGTGCTTAGCCGGCGTTAGGCGACGAGAAACCTCGAAAAGGAGTCCATTGTATTATCACCGATACTGTACAGTAAGCGCCTCCTGCTGAATGCGATCGCAGACGGAGCCCGATAATCAGCTTTTGGCGTGGTTATTCGCAAGTCAGGGCGGCCTGCCGGTTCCGGATCCTAAGTCCGGCCATTGCCGTTACGGTTTGCATCTGTCGAGCAGCCAACGCCTCGGACGCTTTTTCATCTACTGTATAACTCGATAGAGAGATGTGTTATCGCATTGTGGATCCAGGCAAGGTAGTGCCTGTCAGAGATGCATAGAACGTAAGCTGCTCACCGATGGAGCGCACGCTGCTACTAGCTTTTTATGGCAAGTTCGGGAAGGATGCTACAGCTACACCACCGTCATTAAAGGCATGTAACATTGCCATGTCACCTTTTGGCATCGTTCGTCCAACGAATCCTGTGGTGTTCCAGCTGGCTCTGATACACTCAGGGGCAATCCAGTGATTGTTTATTTGCGGAATAATTGACGGACTGATTGATGAAACATACACCATTTTTCAAGGGTATTGATTGCGCACGTCAACACGTTGAAAGAATGCATTACTGTACGCGACCATCACCGGATGACCCAGAAGTCTGAGTTCCTCAAC
>Ga0307510_10003977_pt1 | contig 17312 bp, 15 predicted proteins | sample 12_EM_MG_FD_207224 | JGI IMG/M metagenome (GOLD analysis project Ga0307510, IMG submission 207224) | Populus trichocarpa ectomycorrhiza microbial communities from riparian zone in the Pacific Northwest, United States - 12_EM | ecosystem: Host-associated > Plants > Roots > Unclassified | place...
TCATGTCAGCAATCGTGACGTGCTTGAGCTTGTGGGTGGCGGCGAAGCGCGCGACCTGTTCGCCCTTCATCACGGTGCCGTCGTCGTTCATCAGCTCGGAGATGACGCCGACCGGCGGCAGGCCGGAGAGCTTGCAGAGATCGACCGCGGCCTCGGTATGTCCGGAACGCAGCAGCACGCCGCCGTCGCGGGCGATCAGCGGAAAGATATGACCGGGCCGGGCAAAATCATTGGCCCCGGCATTCGGGTTGGCCAGCGCGCGGCAGCACGAGGCGCGCTCGTCGGCCGAAATGCCGGTACCGCCATCGGGCTTGTAGTCGATCGAGACCGTGAAGGCGGTGGTGTGGTTGGACTCGTTATGCGCCACCATCGGATCGAGCCGCAGCCGGCGAGCGTCGTCGGTGGTGATCGGTGCGCAGACGATGCCGGAGGTGTGGCGGATGATGAACGCCATCTTTTCCGCCGTGCAGAACGACGCCGCGACGATCAGATCGCCCTCGCCCTCCCGATCGTCATCGTCGGTGACGACGACGAGCTCACCCTTGGCAAAGGCTTGCAGAACTTCCTGGATAGTATCGGCCATTTTCCCAACATCTCGCTATTTGCAGCCAGTGCATTAGCCGGACTCAATGGTCTGCGCCAGCGTCAATACGCAGGGCAGAACGTCGCCGGCCGGCTTGACGGAAGCCCTGCTACAGCGGACCGGCATGGCAATAATCATTGACGAGGTCAGGCATCAATCGCCATGGTCACTTCATAAGAACAAGAAACAGGCGTTGGGGAAGAGACATGATGCGTCGTCCATCGAATTTCCGTCGGATGGCATGGGCCGGATTGACACTGCTGGCGGCGGTTGCGGGCGTGTCGCAGCCTTCGCGCGCCGCGGATGAGTGGCCAACCCGCGACATCACCTTCTATGTACCCTACGCGCCGGGCGGCTCGACCGACCCGATCAGTCGTAAATATGCCGAGCTCTTAGAGAAGCAACTCAAGGTCAAGGTCATCGTCGAGAACAAGCCCGGCGCTTCCGCGACCATCGGCACCGGCGCGGTGATCCGTGCTGCCCCGGACGGTTATACCATCGGGCTCGGCTCCAGTTCATCGCTGGCGTACCAGCCGCACGAGATGAAGGGACTGGCCTGGAAGTCGGCCAACGACTACCAGTCGATCGCAAAGCTCTCGGACCTGCCGGTCATCCTGGCAGTGCCGGCGGACGCGCGATGGAAGACGCTCGACGACTTCCTTACTGAAGCCAAGGCCAACCCGCGCAAGCTGAAGGTTTCGGTGTCCGGGCTGCGCTCCATCAACGACATCGCCATCCAGCAGCTCAACAAGCTGGCAGGCCTGCGCATCGCCACGGTGCCGTTTACCGGCGGTGGCGGCGAAGCGACGCTGGCGGCGCTCGGCGGCCGTGTCGACGGCACCGCCGGCTTTGCGCCGGGCATGAAGGGCCAGATCGATGCCGGCAAGCTGCGGGTGCTGGCGGTGTTCCAGGAAGGCAAATACGAGCTGCTTCCGGATGCCAAGCCGATCGGCGAGACGCCGTGGAAGGACACCTTTCCCGTCGGCTATTACGTGATCGCCCCCAACGGCCTGCCGAAGCCGGTGCTGGAAAAGCTGCTCGCGGTTTCGAAAGTCATCGTCGAGAGCGAGGAGTTCAAGAATTTCCTGAAGACCAACGGCTACACCTGGGATCCGAAATTCGGCGACGACATGAAAAAGGAACTGGCTGGCTATGACAGCAAGTTCCGCGACGTCATCAAGTTCCTGGACGACGACAAGTGACGCCGGTGCGAAGTTTTTCGCTTGTCTCGGCGCGGCGGATCACCGCCCTGCTCGCGCTGCTGCTGTCCGCTTTCTACGTGACGAACGCCTGGCAGACGCTATCGGTCGGGCGGTGGCACAAGCCGGGGGCGGCGATCTTTCCCATCGCGCTGGGCGCGCTGCTTGCGATCTCGGGGCTGTCGGTGCTGTTCGAACGGCGTGGCAGCGACGGAGCGATGCCGGCGACCTTCACGCTGCCGGCCAGCAGCGATCTTAGCCGTCTGCTCCTGCTGCTCGCCGCATTCGCGCTCTACTTCCTCGTGATGCCGGTCATCGGCAACATGGTCGCCTCGGCGCTGTTCCTGTTCGCCAGCATGTGGCTGCTGTCGGATGATCCCGGCCGATCGCCGCTGCGGCTCGCGGCCTACGCCATCGCCATTGCGCTGTGCTTCGAATGGTTCTTCGTCCGGCTTCTGAAAGTGCAGATGCCCGGGGGCGTGTTCCGGCAATGGTTTTTTTGACACCCCGTCATTCCGGGGCGCGCGTCAGCGCGAACCCGGAATCTCGTACGACAACCTCTGGATTCCGGGTCCACGCGAAGTCGCGTGTCCCGGAATGACGGTGCAAGAATGAATTCCCTCCAGGGCCTGCTGTATGGATTGAGCGTTGCGGCGACGCCGGCCAATTTGCTGGCGGCCTTCGTCGGGGCATTTGCGGGCACGGCGATCGGCGTGCTGCCCGGCCTCGGCCCGGTCGCCGGCGTCGCCCTGATCCTGCCGCTGACCTTCTCGCTCGACCCGACCGCGGGCCTGATCATGATGGCAGGCATCTTCTACGGCTCGATGTATGGCGGCTCGACCACGGCAATCCTGCTCAACATCCCCGGCGAGTCGGCCTCCGTCGTCACCGCGATCGACGGCTATCAGCTCGCCAAGAAGGGCCGCGCCGGCGCGACGCTGACCATCGTGGCCGTCGGCTCCTTCATCGGCGGCACGCTCGCGGTCATCGGCGTCATGATGTTCTCCTCCTATCTCGCCCAGGTCGCGATCCTGTTCGGGCCTGCGGAATTTTTCGCGCTCACCGCCGGCGGCCTGGTCGTGATGACGCGGATTTCGGGCGGCACGCTGGCGTCCGCGCTGCTGCCGATGACGATCGGATTGATGCTGGGAACGATCGGCCAGGAAGCGGTGACCGGCGAAACACGCTTCACGTTTGGAATTCCCGATCTCGCCGAGGGCGTCTCGCTGGTGCCCGTCGTGGTCGGGCTTTATGGCTTTGCCGAACTGATGCTGCTGGTCGAGGACCGGGCGCATGCCGCGAACAAGCCTCAGTCGGTCAAGATGCGCGAGCTGCTGCCGACGCGCACCGAATGGAAGCGCGCGGTGCCATCATGGCTGCGCGGCACGTTCCTCGGCTTTTTGTTCGGCCTGGTGCCCGGGCCTGCGGCGACGCTGGCCTCGTTCGCCTCCTACCGGCTGGAAAAGGCGACCTCGAAATACGGTGCCGAAATCGGCAGCGGCGCCATCGAAGGCGTCGCCGGCCCGGAAGCCGCCAACAATGCCGCCGCCACCGCCTCGCTGGTGCCGTTGCTCGCGCTCGGCATTCCCTTTACGCCGATCGCGGCGCTGATGATCTCGGCCATGCTGGTGCAGGGCATCCAGCCCGGGCCGCTGTTGATCACCCAGCACCCCGAGATCTTCTGGGGCCTGATCGCCTCGGCCTATATCGGCAATGTCATGCTGCTGGCGCTGAATATCCCGATGGTCGGCGTCTGGGTCAGCCTCTTACGGATTCCGCATTATCTGTTCATTCCGCTGTTGCTGGTGCTGTCCGTGATCGGAACCTACAGCGTCCGCAACAGCATCTTCGACGTCTGGGTGCTGCTCGGGGCCGGCGTGCTCGGCTACTTCTTCAACAAGATGAAGTTCCAGCTCGCGCCGCTGGTGGTCGGCCTCATCCTCGGGCCGAACATCGAGAAGCATTTTCGCGAGGCGCTGTTCCTGAGCCAGGGCGATCCCTGGATCTATGTCGAGAGCCCGATCGCGGTCGCCATCTGGCTACTGGTCGCCGCCATCCTGGTCGCCGGCTTCATCGCCCGCCGCCGCGCAGCATTCGCCGAGGCGATGGCACAGGACAGCAGCTTGTGACGACGTCTTTCGGTATGTCGAACAATGCCGGCTCCCTTGACCCTTCAACCCCAAACCATACTGTTGCGGTTGAGCGTTCTTGGAAGGAAAGGTACAGCCGTTGCAACTGTTCTGGAGCTACCTGTGCGGATTCTTCAGTTTCTACGGCCGGATAAACAGACTGCAATACGCGACAATCATGCTGGTTGGGTATCTAGGATCGCTAGCCGTCTTCGCGCTGACATGGCCCAGTCTTCGCGCGATGGGCGACCTCGGCGCATTCACGGGGCTTGCAATTCTCATCGTTTCGATCTGGATTTTGTTTGCAGCCATGGCGAAGCGGTTCCACGACATCAACAAATCGGGCTTATCCAGTTTACTTATTCTTCTCCCCGTAGCTGGGTTGTTTACACCACTGGCTTTGCTCTTTTATCGAGGTGACGCCATGGATAACAAATTTGGACGACCCCCGCTTTGGTTCTAAAATAGTCTGCGCAAAACGTCTGCACCTGGCCACTTCGCGGAAACGCGGGCTAGATTAGATTGTTCAGCTCCGCCCCCCCTCTAGGCGGCGAAGCGCTCAGGTTTTCGCACCACGGCCACCGGTCGCAACTAGTCCGGGACGTATTGCTGGGCCTGGACAGCCTGCACAAGGCCGGACATGGCGAACTTTTGGAGTGCAACTCCTACGGCAGCACCTCGCGGCGTTCGCTGAGCAGCGCGTCGGTCTCGGTGCGTTTGTCTTCCAGCAGCCCGGCTTGCGCGGCCTCGATCACCTTGTAGAGCTCATGGGCGTCGCTGAGCCGGGTCACGGTGACGTAGTCGGCGCCCGCCCCGTAGAGGTCGCCGACATTGGCCAGGATCTCCGCGGTGGCGACGATCTTGGCGGTCGGGTTGAGCGAGCGGACATGGCGGACCAGCTTTTCATTGTCGGCGCCCTTCAACAGCGAGTCCGGGATGCTGAGGATGATCAGTTCGGACTTGCCGACGCCCGCATGCACCAGCGTATCCACATTGCTGATGTCGCCATAGACCACGTGCATGCCGCGGTCGGTCAAGGTGCGGAACACCAGCGGATTGAAATCGATCACGGTGATCTGCTCGAGAACCGCCGGACTGCGCCGCTCGATCTCGCTCAGCAAGGCGCTGGCGGCCCGGAAGAAGCCGAGAATGACGATACGCCGCGCCTCGCCATGCCCGCCCTCGTGGCCGTCGCCCTCATGCTTGTGATCGAGATCGCGCAAGCCGATCCGCTTCAGCGGGCCGATCAGGGCGCGCGTGACCTGGTCGCTGCGGCCCATGATGAAGGTGCTCAGCACCGCCAGCACCACGAAAGCGAATGACGCAGCACTCGACGTCTCGGCGCTGATGTGGTGCGCCGCGACGCCGGTCTGGATCACGACCAGCGAGAATTCCGAGATCTGCGCCAGGTTGATCGCCGGCAACAGGCTCGCGCGCAGGCCCTGCTTCATCAGATAGAGCGGCGTGAACGTGGTCACCACGCGGCTGACGACCGTAAAGGCGGCAATCATCAGTGCCAGCCCGATCACCGACGCGCCGGGGATCGGGATCGTCATGCCGAGCGAGACGAAGAACAGCGTGATGAAGAAATCGCGCAGCGTCGTCACCTTGGCGGTGACATCCAGCGCATAGGGGAAGGTCGACAGCGAAACGCCCGCCACCAGCGAGCCCATCTCGCGCGACAGATGCAGCAGCTCGGCGATCTCGCCGATCAGAAAACACCAGGCCAATGCGCCGAGCAGGACCAGTTCCGGCCGGCGCGCGATGTGGTGAAACAACCACGGCAGCACGTAGCGGCTCAGCACCAGCGCAGTCGCCACCAGCACACCGACCCGCCCGATCGAGAGCAGGATCACGCTCACTTGCAGATTATCGAGGCTCGGCTGCACCGCCAGGAACAGGATCGCAAAAATGTCCTGCAGCACCAGCACACCGAGCGTGATGCGCCCGGGCAGCGTGTCGAGCTCGCGCTTCTCGTACAGCACCTTGACGATGATCACCGTGCTCGACAGCGCGCAGGCGATGCAGAGATACAGCGCGTCGAAATGGCCGCTGCCCATCGACAGGCCGATCCCGATGAAGAACAATATCCCGAGCAGGCAGCCGCCGATCAGTTGCCCGCCCGCGGCAAACAGGATGACCTTGCCGGCGCGCACGATCTTCTTCAGGTCGATTTCCAGCCCGATCATGAACAGCATGAAGATCAGGCCGAGTTCGGAGATGACGTTGATCGAATCCTGGGACTTGACCCAGCCCACGCCGAATGGACCAATGAGGAACCCGGCGATAAGGTAGGCCAGGATCAGCGGCTGCCGGAAAAAATGCGCCAACAGGCCGAGCAACCAGGCGAACAGGATACATAAGGTGATATCGCGAATAAGCTCGTGCATAGGTCCGATCTTGCCCCTACCCCAACCTAGAGGTCCCGGCGCAGGGGTCAAACAAGCAATGTGTCACAGCCATGGAATGGGGACTTTTCTCGCGATTCTGGTCGCGCTGTCGATACTATATTCTCCCGCCGCAAGCGCGCAGGCCGGGGCCATCGAACAGAACTTCGCCGCCTCCTTGACCGCGGTGCCGGCGGAAAATCCCACCGTATCGGGCACCTTCTACGTACCGGTCTATTCCAGCGTCTCGATGAGCCAAGGCAAGCTGCGGGCGGATTTTTCGGTCACGCTCAGCGTCCACAACGCGTCCGAGACCCGCCCGCTGATCCTGAAGCGGATCGCCTATTTCGATACGTCAGGCAAGATGGTCGAGAGCTATCTCAAGTCGCCGGTCGCACTAAAGCCATTCGCGGCCGTCGAAGTCTTCATTCCCGCGAATGACGTGCGCGGCGGTACGGGAGCCAATTTCGTGGTCGACTGGGCGGCCACGGGCGATATCGCCGAGCCCGCGGTCGAGGCGCTGATGGTCGGCAGCGTCGGACCCGGGCATTATGCCTTCATCACCCAGGGTCGGCCGATCAGGGTTATCAAGAACTAGCCTGCAAGAATTAGACTGCAAAACTAGCCTGCCGGAGGGTCGGAAGACCTTCTCAACGAAAAACAAAACGGGAGTGAATATCCATGTCCACCGCAACCCCCTTGGACTTTGCGCCATTGCTGCCCGCCGGATTGCCGGCGCCGGCAGCGCGGTGGACCGGCCTCGCCAAGTACAGCTTCGTCGGCGGCAACAACGATCCCGACCAGGTTCCGGTCGACGGCCTGATCGACGCGATCAATGCCGTGCTCCGGCGCGAGGGCAAGACACTCGCGACCTACGGGCTTGCCAGCGGCCCGCAGGGCTATCGCCCGTTGCGCGAATTCCTCACCGCAAAACTCAAGCGCGACGCCGGCATCGCCTGCGGCGCCGACGACATCTTGATCGTCTCGGGCTCGCTGCAGGCGCTCGACCTCGTCAATCAAACGCTGCTGGCGCGCGGCGACACCGTGCTGGTCGAACAGGAGACCTATCAGGGCGCGCTGAACCGGCTGACGCGGCTCGGCGTCAAGGCGGTCGGCATTCCCCTCGACGACGACGGCATGCGGATGGACGCGCTGGCAGCAGCCCTTGCCGACCACAAGAGCCGCGGCATCACGCCGAAATACATCTACACCATCCCGACCGTGCAGAACCCGACGGGGTCGATCATGCCGGAGACACGGCGCGCGGAGATGCTGAAACTATCGCAGCAATACGGCGTGCCGGTCTTCGAGGACGATTGCTACGCCGATCTGATCTGGAACGGCGAACGCCCGCCCGCGATCTACGCCATGAGCCCGCATGGCGGCGTCATTCACATCGGCTCGTTCTCGAAATCGATTGCGCCAGCCCTGCGGGTCGGCTTCATCGTCGCGCCCTGGGAAATGATGTCGCGGATGCTGGCACTGAAGACCGATGCGGGCTCCGGCGCACTGGAGCAGATGGTGTTGGCGGAATATTGCGCGCCGCATTTTTCCACCCATGTGCCAAAACTGACGCGCGGCTTGCGCGCCAAGCTCGACACGCTGATGGAAGCGCTCAACGAGCAGTTCGGCACCGCGGCCGAGTTCGAGGATCCCAAGGGCGGCATCTTCCTGTGGGTGAAACTGCCCGACAATGTCGACACGCTAAAACTCTATCAGGCCGCGCTGGCTGCCGGCGTCGCGATCAATCCCGGACCGGAATGGTCGACCGACAAGGCCTATGCCGGCAGCCGGCTCCGGCTGTGCTTCGCCAGCCCCTCGCAGGAACAGATCCGCGAGGGCGTAGCTGTGCTCGCCAAAGTCTGCCGCAAGGAATTCGGCGTGCCGGAACGAATTGCGAATGTGGAGAAGCGCGCGCAGAGCTGAGCGCCGCGTGCGACCAGCCGGTCAGATCATCCGCCGACGTGAAACTCGACATTGACCTGGCCGCTGCCGCTCGACGGAAAATAGTCGCAAAGCTGCTCGGCTTCGCCGTTGAAGTCGTCCCAACCGAGCGCTGCGAACAGCATGATGGTATCGGCCATGCCGCCCTCGCCGTTGCATTTGACCGCGTAGTCCGGAAGCATGGCGATGAATTCGGGGTAGCGGCGCTGCTGCCAAAGTTCGAGCACGCGCAGATCGACCTGACGATTGAATTCGCTCGCGATCGAGGTCCACGCCTCCGGCCCGAGCTTCTTGTTCGGCCACAGCCGATGCGACAGCGATCCGCTGGCAAGGATCGCCACCCGTTCGCCTGACAGCGCGATGGCGCGACGCGTCGCTTCGCCCAGAAGGCGGCTTTCCTCCGGCGAGGTGAACAGCGGCGTCGCGACCGAGACCACCCTGGCCCAGCCGTCGCCATTCATGTAGTGCATCGGCACGATGGTGCCGTATTCGAGCCCGAGGCTCGCAACCCTGTGCGCGATCACATTGAGGCCGGCACCGGCGGCTTCACCCGCAATCGCTTCGGCGAGCGCCGTGTGACCCGGCAGATCGTATTGCAGATCCTGAATCATCTGCGGGGCTTCGTGGCTGGTGAAGGCGCCACGATGGTGCGGATTGGCGTTGATGTGATAGCCGAAATTGGACAGCCAGTGCGTATCGAACACCACGAAGGTCGAGACACGGCGCTCCCGCGCCCGGCGTCCAAGCTCGCGGAGCGCATTCACCGCGCCTTGCCGCGCACTCCTGAGCGGGCTACCCGCGACCTCCGACAGCATCAAGGACGGCACGTGGCTGACCTTGGCCGCAAGAACCAGCTCACCCATGGCCATGTCTCCCTGTCCGCCGCCGCTCAGGCAGCCGGTCCATCGCCGCGAAACACCAGCGCGATCCGCAGCAGCCGCACGATCGAGACATTGCCCTTGCCCGCCTCGATCTGCGCCACGAAGCGCTCGGAAAGGCCGGACAGGCGGGCGAGTTCCCGGCGCGACATGTCGCGTTGCGCGCGCATCTCGCGCACGCGAATCCCAAGTTGTTTGAGAAACTCGCTCTCGTGCGGCAGACGGCCGTCCGCGTCGCACAGGATCGGCCGGACCGGACGGTTCAGACGCGTCTCTGGATGGGACAGGCCCTCGCTATGTGCCACGCTCGAATCCTTTCGCCCGCCAAGATCGCGAAGCGAAAGGGACGCCGCATTGATCGGGATCAAATGGCGCTGTTAGAGGCCTTCTGATCTGCGCCCGCGATGCCGGGCGGTGGGACTATCGCGTCTATTCGCCCTTGATCCCGGTCTCGGCGATCAGCTTGCCCCATTTCGCGCTTTCGCTCTGGATGAATTTCGCGAAATCCTCGGGCGAGCTGGGCGCGGGTTCGGCGCCGAGAACGCGGATTTTTTCGATCGCGGCGGAATCGCTCAACGCCTTTACGAAAGCGGCGTTCAACGTGCTGATGATTTCGGGCGGCGTGCCGGCAGGCGCGACGACGCCAAACCAGCCGACGGATTCGAACTCGCTCAGGCCCTGCTCCGCCAGCGGGGGAACGTCGGGCAGGAAGACCACACGTTTTGCGGCAGAGACCCCGAGCGCCTTCAACTTGCCGTCGTTGATCAATTGCTTGGACGCGGGGATATCCAGCACGGCGAGCGGGATGTGGCCGGCGAGAACGTCGACCGAGGCCGGCGCGGTGCCGCGATAGGCGATCAACTGAATTCCGACACCGGCCTTTTGATTGATCAAAGCTGAAGTCAGATGCATCGCGGTGCCGTTGCCGCCATGGCCGATCGACAGGCCCTGCGGCTGCGCCTTGGCCTTTGCTATGAGATCCGTAACGGAAGTAATTTCCGACTGCTGTGAAGCCACCAGCACGAACGGGATCTCCGCCAGCATCGTCACCGGCGCCAGATCCTTGATCGGATCGAACGGCATCGCCGCAGGATTGAGGTGGGGATTGACGGTCAGCACGCCGGCCGCGGCGACACCGAGCGTGTAGCCGTCAGGCGCGGCCTTCGCCACGGCCCCGATCCCGATATTGCCGCCCGCGCCGGCCTTGTTCTCAATGATGATCGTCTGGCGCAGCGTCTCCGACAGCACAGGCTGCAGCGCGCGGATCACGATATCGGCACTCCCGCCGGGCGGAAACGTCACGATGATCTTGATCGGTTGATCAGGATATGCGTTTGCTGCATCAATCGTGAACGATGACAGCGACAAGGCGACAGCAACGGCACCGACAAAGGCACGCTGGAAAGACGGAAACATTCAAGGCCTCCGATGATTTTTGTGGTTATCAGTTATGCATGAACGTTCTAAGGCAGCAAGCGACATGCCAGCAATCAACAAACTAGCGAGCGACCAGTTAACGACGAGTGTTCTCGTGATCGGCGCCGGTCCAGTCGGACTAACGCTGGCGATGGATCTTGCAACCAGGGGAATACGGGTCACCGTTGTGGAAACACGCTCCGCGGGCGAACCGCCGAGCGTGAAATGCAACCACGTCTCGGCACGTTCGATGGAGATTTTTCGGCGGCTCGGACTCGCGCATAAGTTGCGCGACACCGGACTGCCCGCCGACTACCCGAATGATTGCTCCTACCGCACCACCGCAACCGGCATCGAGCTGTCGCGCATCCTGATTCCCTGCCGGCGCGACCGCTACACCGCGACAAGCGGACCGGATACCGATTGGCCGACAGCCGAGCCGCCACATCGCATCAACCAGATCCACATGGAACCCGTGCTGTTCGCGCACGCCACCGCCATCGACGGGCTTCAGATTCTGAACCGCACCGCGTTCGAGGATTTCAGCGAAGGCAATGACGGCATCGTTGCGACCGTCCGGAATCTCGACAGCGGAACCGCCGCGCAAATTCATGCCGATTTCGTCGTCGGCTGCGACGGCGCGCGTTCGCTCGTCCGCAAGGCGATCGACGCCAACCTGCAGGGAACGCCCATTATCCAGCGCGTGCAATCGACCTACATCCACGCGCCCGCCCTGCTCGCCCTGATGGACGCGCCCGCCTGGATGACGCTGTCGCTCAATCCGCGGCGCTGCGGCACGGTGGTTGCGATCGACGGCCGCGAAAAATGGCTGATCCATAACCACCTCAACAAGGAAGACGAGACCTTCGAGTCGGTCGATCGCGACGCCTCGATCCGCGCCATCCTCGGCGTCGGCCCCGATTTCGAATACGAGATCCTCAGCAAGGAGGACTGGGTCGGCCGCCGCCTCGTCGCCGACCGGTTTCGCAAGGGTCGCGCCTTCATCTGCGGCGATGCCGCGCATCTGTGGATGCCCTATGCCGGCTACGGCATGAATGCCGGGATCGCGGACGCGACCAACCTCGCATGGCTGCTCGCAGCCCATCTGCAGGGATGGGCCGGCATCGCCATCCTCGATGCCTACGAGGCCGAGCGCCTTCCGATCACCGAGCAAGTTTCCCGCTTTGCCATGGAGATGGCGGGCAAGGTGCTGAGCCAGCGCCGCACCGTTCCCGATGAAATCGAACAGCCGGGTCCTGAAGGCGACGCCGTGCGCAAGCAGGTCGGGCAAGCCGCCTATGATCTGAACGTGCAGCAATATTGCTGCGCCGGCCTCAACTTCGGTTATTTCTACGATCGGTCTCCGATCATCGCCTATGACGGCGCCGAACAGCCGGGCTTTACGATGGCGGATTTCACGCCGTCCTCGACGCCGGGCTGCCGGCTTCCATTCGCGAAGCTGGCCGACGGCCGGCTGGTCTATGACGCGCTCGGCCCGGGCTACACGCTGGTGCGCTACGATTCCGGTGTTGCGGTTGCGCCATTGACTGACGCGATGCGCAGCAATGGCGTGCCGTTCAACATAGTCGATGTTCCCCCGGCGCAACCACCCGGCGACCACAAGCTGATTCTGACGCGCACCGATCAACACATCGCCTGGCGTGGCGACACCATCCCTGACGATCCCGCACATCTCGTGGGCAAGCTGCTCGGCCGGGGCCTCGGGCCATGATGATCCCCACATGACGGAGACGCGCTCCCCGCATCGCCTCGGCATTGCCCTCGTCGTCGCCGCCGCCATTGCCTGGAGCACCGCGCCGTTCTTCACACGGCTGCTTCCCTACGATTCCTGGACCATCCTGTTCTGGCGCGGATTGTTCGCCGGCGGCATGATCATGGTCCTGATGGTGCTGTTGCAGGGCCGCGCCAGCTTGCGGGATCTGGTCAGGATCGACATCAACGGCTGGCTGGTGGCGTCGTTCTCGACACTGGCGATGATCGCCTTCATCCCTGCGCTGCAGCTCACGGATGTCTCCAATGTCGCCATCATCATCGCGACCGGCCCCTTCCTCGCGGCCGGGCTGGCCTGGATATGGCTCAAGGAAATTCCCAGCCGGCGAACCATGCTGGCGAGCGCGGTGGCGCTTGTCGGCGTCGTCATCATCGTCGGCGGCGCCCGCGCCGGCTCCGACATTCTCGGTGTTGCCCTCGCCTGCTTCATGGCGCTGGCAATCGCGGCAATGACCGTCATGGTGCGGCGGCACCGGAATACGCCGATGATCGCCGCCGCCGCGCTTTCGAACTTTCTGGGCAGCGCCATCAGCCTTCCCTTCGCCCACGGGATAACGGCGATCACCGGCTTCGACCTGCTCATACTCGCGATGTTCGGATGCCTTCAGGTCGCCCTCGGCCTCACGCTGTTCTTCCTCGGCTCGCGCCTGCTGCCATCAGGCCAGGCCGCGCTGATCTCCACGCTGGAGACGCCACTGATGCCGTTCTGGATATGGGTGGGATTTGGCGAGTTTCCCACGCTGCGGGTGCTCGCCGGCGGCGCCCTGGTGATGGGCGCCGTCATTGCCGACATCATCGGCGATATCAGGACGCAGCGGCCATCAGGTTAGCGCACCGCGAACGGCGCCTGATAGGGCCGGCCGAACGGCACGCCGTTGATCACGGTCTGCACCGGTTTGAGCAGCAGCTTGCCCTCGCGCTTGTTGTTGCGGGTGTCGACGAACGAGGTCTGCCCCTCCACCAGATCCATGATCGCGACGTCGCCGGGCGCGCCGATCTGCAGCGTGCCGATCTTCGGCGCGCGATTGATGATTTTTGCCGGCGCCGTGGTCGCCATCGCCACCACCTGCTCCACCGTAAATCCCAGCGGGATGAACTTGCTCATGACGTTCGGCAAGTACGGCATGCCCGGCGTATTGCCGGAGAAGACGTGGATGTCGGAGGAGATCGTATCGGGCGTGCAGCCGGCTGATATCGCCACCTCCGCCACGGTAAAGTCAAAACTGCCGCCGCCATGGCCGACATCGAACATCACGCCGCGCTGCTTGGCGGCGAGCGCCGCCGGCAACAATTTTCCATCCTGCACGATGTTGGTGAAAGCACCGGCGATGTTCGGCGCACCGGAATAGCAATGGGTCAGCACGTCGCCTGGCCGCAGCAGGTCGAGAATCTCCGACATCAATTCCTTGGTCTCGACGCCGCCGATATGCACCATCATCTTGGCCGGCCAGCCGCACATCTCGCAGGCCTTGATGCCGCGCTTCAGCGGCTCGACGCCATGCTTGGCGATGACGTTCTCCGACATCCGCACCTTTACGCCGAGCAGGAAATCCGGATTTTCCGCCAGCGCCATCGCGCAGGCTTCAACTTGCGCATAATCGATGTTGTAGAGCTCGGCGACCGGGAAGCCGGACAGGCCGTTATTGGCGATGTGGACGAAGGCGTAAATCCGCGCCCGCGACTGCGCCACGATGTAACGCCGCAGCGCGGCGAGGTTGTTGACGCCGGCATCGCCCGCCGACACCACCGTGGTGGTGGCCTGCGCCTGCACCAGTTCGTCGGCGGGAATGCCGATCGCCGAGCCGTAGGGGTAAACATGGGAATGCAGGTCGATCAGGCCGGGCGTCACCAGTTTGCCCGAGGCGTCGATGGTCTTGGCGGCACGGGCGGCCGGAATATCGTTCTCGACCGCCTCGATCACGCCCCAGCGAATGCCGATGTCGCGCTTGCCCCTGAGCGACTGGCTGGGGTCGAGCACGTCGCCGCCCTTGATCACGAGGTCGAACTTGTCGTTCGGTCCCATCGCAGCGTTGGCAGGGCCCGACGCGGCGGCTACGGCGGCCGATCCCGTTACTTTAAGAAAATCACGGCGTGAAAATCCGGTCATCGCAACACTCCCCCCGATATGATTTTTATCCGGCGATGATGCGCCGGGTCCCGGCGTTCCGCAAGCAGGGCATGCATCGTCCCACGCAAAGTCAATGGAGGCGCCGGGCGTCCCTCAGTGGGCACGCGGTGAGTAGGATGGGTGGAGCGAAGCGATACCCATCAATGGCAGCGTTCGTGGGCGATGGGTATCGCTTCGCTCCACCCATCCTACGAAGCTACGACCTCGCCAAAAGTCGAACTGTCCTCGCGTGCAACCATGAGTGTCTGAACAAGCATTCAGAAATCTCTTGGAGTTCCGAGGGAACGTTCGCTGCAATGTGATGTTCTATCCTCGATCAATGAGGAGACTGGAATGAAGAAGCTTGGATACGTTATCGCCGCACTTGGTGCGATCATCGTCGCGGCGCCGTCGATTGCGAGCGCCGAGACTGTCGTGATCAAGCGTGGCGGCTACCACGGCCATCATCATGGCTATGGCGCGCGCGCCGAATATCGCGGTCATCGCGACCGCGGCTATCATCGCGGATGGCATGGTCATCACGACAAGGTCGTGATCATCAAGAAGCATCGAGACTAAGTTTAAACTGCGTAGAGGCCCTGTTCTGACTCGATCAGAACAGGGCTTTTCGTCGTTTGTTGGCGTCTAACGGAAAATGGCTCCTCGCGGAGCCATTTTCTTTATTACGGTCGATGTTACGCACGAGAGCGCGTGAAAATCTTTAGCTGTAGATCTCGAACAGGCCCGCGCCGCCCTGGCCGCCGCCGATGCACATCGTGACGACGCCCCACTTCGCCTTGCGCCGGCGGCCTTCCTGCAGGATGTGGCCGGTGAGACGCGCGCCCGTCATGCCGAACGGGTGGCCGATCGCGATCGAGCCGCCGTTGACATTGTACTTCTCGGGATCGATGCCGAGCTTGTCGCGCGAATAGAGGCACTGGCTGGCGAAGGCTTCGTTGAGCTCCCAGAGATCGATATCGTCGATCTTCAGGCCATGGCGCTTCAACAGTTTCGGCACGGCGTAGATCGGGCCGATGCCCATCTCGTCCGGCTCGCAGCCCGCCGCCGCCCAGGCGACGAAACGGCCGAGCGGGTTGAGGCCGCGCTTCTCGGCGTCCTTGGCTTCCATCAGCACGACCGCGGCCGCACCGTCCGAGAGCTGGCTGGCATTGCCGGCGGTGACGAACTTGCCGGGGCCCTTGACCGGCTCGAGCTTGGTGAGGCCTTCCATGGTGGTCTCGGGACGGTTGCATTCGTCCTTGTCGACGACATAGTCGACGATGCTCTCCGCTTTGGTCGCCTTGTCGACCACCTTCATCTTGGTCTTCATCGGGACGATTTCGTCCTTGAACTTGTTGGCCTGCTGGGCGGCCGCCATGCGGCGCTGCGATTCCAGCGAGTATTCGTCCTGGTATTCGCGGCTGAGCTTGTAGCGCTCGGCGACGATATCGGCGGTGTCGATCATCGCCATGAAGATGTCGGGCGCGGCCTTGAGCAGATCAGGATCGATCGATTCCTTGGGCGAGCCGCCGCCGGGGATCGAGATGCTTTCGACGCCGCCGGCCACGATGCAGTCGGCGCCATCGGAGCGGATCGAGTTGGCGGCCATTGCAATGGTCTGCAGTCCCGACGAACAGAAGCGGTTGACGGAAACGCCCGCGGTCGACTTCGGCATGCCGGCGAGCAGCGCGGCCTGACGGCCGATATTCGGCGCGCCATGCGCGCAATTGCCGAGATAGCAGTCCTCGACATATTCTTTCTCAACGCCGGCGCGCTCGACGGCGTGCTTGATGGCGTGGGCCGCCATCGACATCGGCGGGGTGATGTTGAACCCGCCGCGGCCGGACTTTGCCAGCCCGGTACGTGCATAGGAAACGATAACAGCTTCACGCATTTGAAAGACCTCCCTTTGATGCGATCCAGTATGGACTGGAGCCGCGCCCGTGTGTAGCGAAAACCCGAATTCCGGCCGGCGGAAAAGTCAGGAATCGCATCAATCCCAGGCCGGCGCGAAGCCCGGATTTACACAACGCCTGTCCTTCGGCAAGGCCGCGATCGCCTTCCTGTCCGCATCGTCGAGTTTCACCTTCAACGCGTCGAGATTGGCTTGCTGGCTTTCTGCGCGCGAGGCTTTCGGGATCGCGGCAACGCCGTCCTGATCGAGCAGCCATCGCAGCGCGACCTGCGCCGCGGTGGCACCGTGCTTGCGCCCGATTGCCGCAAGCGCGGGGTCGGAAGCCACCCTCCCCTGCGCCAGCGGACAATAGGCGACCAGCGGAATCGATTTCGCAGTGAGAAACTGGCGCAGCCGCGTCTGGTCCAGCATGACGTGGTATTCGACCTGGTTGCAGGCGATCGGGGCGCCGATTTCCTCGACCACGGTTTTCAGGAGCGCAATGTTGAAATTGGCGACGCCGATGGCGCGGGTACGACCTTCCTGCTTCAGCTTCATCAGCGCCTCGAACATCGCGGGCAGATTCATCCTCGGCGCCGGCCAGTGCACCAGATAGAGGTCGACGTGATCGAGCCGGAGCTTTTTCAGCGATGCATCGAACGCCCGGCGAATGGCATCCGGCGCCAGGTTCTCGTTCCAGACCTTGGTGGTGACATGCAGATCCTTGCGGGCGACGCCTGACGCGGCGATCGCAGCGCCAATGGCCTCCTCATTGCCGTACATCTCGGCGGTGTCGAGATGCCGGTAGCCCAGCCCCAGCGCGCTTTCGACCGCTGTGCGGCAGGTATCGCCCTGCATGCGGAAGGTGCCGAGTCCAAGCCTGGGCAGGCTGATACCTTGGGTCTGCAGATGTTCCATGGTGACTCCGGGAGACCGCGGGCGCCGCGAAAGCCGGGCCTGCGGTATTTCATTGAGGGAAATAGG
>Ga0307510_10003978_pt1 | contig 17310 bp, 19 predicted proteins | sample 12_EM_MG_FD_207224 | JGI IMG/M metagenome (GOLD analysis project Ga0307510, IMG submission 207224) | Populus trichocarpa ectomycorrhiza microbial communities from riparian zone in the Pacific Northwest, United States - 12_EM | ecosystem: Host-associated > Plants > Roots > Unclassified | place...
ATTATGTGGCCAACAGGGGCATGTTCCTTATGTCGTTGTTTGAGTGGCTACAACCAAACTACAATGTTCGGGATACTCTACCTGAGCTACAACATGACTTCTGTCGCCTGTGGAACGAAATTGTTGAACAAAGACGTCGCATACCAGGAGAACACGTCGCCCTTTCCGGAATCCTTCGAAACCTTTACCCTATCTACCACGCTTTCCATGGAGGTCCTGCCGAGATTGCTCACTATGGGTTGTGCAACATCCCCGGCCACCTCACAGACACTGCATCCAACCTAGACGAGGTTGGGTGGCAAAATAGCAGAGACAACTTGTGCTCTTCTCTCCACCTCCAAAACAGCAGAGACAGCTCGTGTTCTTCTCTCCACCTCCAAAACAGCAGAGACAGCTTGTGCTCTTCTCTCCACCTCTCCATCTTCCATCAGCGTCACGCCGATCCATCCGCCATACCACCTGTCACTGAATATCATGCCCCTCCTTCACCTACGTCGAATCTGGATCACGCAATCCCACACGTGGTGGATCAGCAATCACGTAATGGGTTACTCGATAACATTTCCCCGGTCGCTTCATCGCTTCATCCCGCTCCACTCGCAAACGATCGAATCTCTGACGGCACTGCTGCCGACCCAATGCAAGGAACCACAGATCCCTCCGCCATCTCGTCTATAGTCGACACTGGATGTCGTTCTACGTCGAGCCATGGCACCGCGTCACGACCCACAAGGAATATGACAACGACCACACCTTCCTTCGTTCCTGACACTGTACCTTCCCCGATCCCTCTACTGACCGTTAATCCGGATCGTGCAGCATCCCACGTATCTGCTGATCCCACTGTAAACGAATCTGGCGGTCCGCGGGATGATGGATCGATATCACACTCTTCGTCCCAAAATTTCACGCCTTTCCCCCTCGATCCTCATGTAATCTCCGGTTTCGATTCAAATGCTACTCCGGAAATTGGACCTCTCGATACACACCATGACACCCTGGATCCAAATCGTCGCGTTGTTTCTCAGTCACTCATGCAGCCCTTCCCTGATATAACGGCAGACAGCCCGCAGCTTGAAGACCATGATCAATCGGAGAACCTTGCTTAGCTTCTTAAATGTAGGACGGAAGCAGTGGTATGGGCAATGATATTGATGTTTCTTGTAGGTTTGTGATATGGTAGTCCCTTTTCGATCAAGCTGATCATTCAAAGAGTTTTTTAGGTTTATCATTTTCTTTTTATCACGCGCCGATGTGATCATTTTGCCTGCACCACCGATGAGGAAATGCGTGTATAATTAACGAGATTATTCTCCTCTGTCATATCAGACGCTTTGTATCCTGTACTGTGTATACGGACTTAGGCATGAAAAGGGGTGAACATGACTAAATGGGACGTCGAGTCTCGTGAGCGGTCGCATTTACGGTAAGGTACGACTCAAACTCCAACTAAAACACAGGACAAACACGAGCCCGAAAGTGAAGCCACGCTCACCTCGAGGCACGGCGAGTCCAAGCGCCCGTCGACACTCCATCGATACTACAGTAGCGCATCAGTGCTTCACTTTGAGCTTCAGCTTCACACCACGGCCAGCCGCCGAACCATCGTCTTTCTCACGCTACCCTGTCCGGTATTTTCGAATCCCCAATGTCGCACCCTGCTCATGAAGAGATCAACTTGGTAGAACCTCCCGATATGAGGACAAGGACAGGTGCCGATGTTACCTCATGTTACCGTTGGGGCCCTTTGAGTTCTCTGATACCACGAAGAGATCACCCAACTCAGTCAGGGTCAAACCCACCGATCACAGAGAGAACCATGATTTGTTGTATGTCCTTGTAGATGGCTACGGAAGAGGACAAGAAGATGACCATAACTGGAAAGCGGACGCAGAACGGGATCTTGATTTTTGTGAGTAGCCATTCTCCATCTGATCCTCCAACGCATGTCAATCCCAAGATCGAAGACTGGTTTATTCTCCGCCGCTGTCGCTGTCTTGGTGGCAGTATCCGTGCAGGGCCAAGCCAAGTTCCCAGGACATCTCATCATTTACTCTGCCAATATCCGAATGGTTTCCTCGTCCTCATGCTTTCCACACCTCCCGATCCGTCGATTCCATTTCCTTCGCCAAACTCTGCGGTTTAGGTCAACTTGTTCTGGTTCCCCAACCTGATCATCACCCTCCCATGCCCACGCTCGGCGACATTACTGCAACAATTGGCGCATCGATACATGGAGGTTGCCCAGACGCGATACAAACCCCACAAGCGAGCGCGGATCCAGGCATCCTTTTCCGAGGGCGTCGACAACCTTCACCCTCTGGCCGTTGGGGCATTTTCCGCCTTGTTGCACCTTTCTCTGTTCCTTTAAACGAACAGGCACGGCAGAGTTTGCGAGTGCGACCTTTTTCTTCTGTTCGCCCGTCCTTCCTGGTCCTGATCCTGATCCCTCTCGAAGACCCATGTGCAGAGGCATCCAAAGCATCCATGGACTGCCTCGACTGACGCGACTATGACCACGACAAATGTCTCGATTTCTTCCACGCCTTTCGCGACTGCAAAAGAACATGAAGTCGTCCGAATATTCGTTCCTTATTCCCACTGCCCACATCACCTAAACCAGTCGCTCCCCGCGATAGAACAAGCCAAGGCAGATCACCGCGCTGAGGGTGTAAATGGCGGTATGCGTGTGAAGGCCAAAGCGAACTACTATCATATTATGGAGCTGATCATTCATCCTTCTCGGGTGCCTTCGCCGTTCCCGTCTGGTTATCCGGCGACCGGGAACCCAGGACCAAATCTGTGCACGACCCGAGAACAGCATCGACGACATGCATAATAGCGAGCACATTTTCGTCTCAGTACGGCTGGGTGACAACCTGCACGCCCACGGGCAGTCCCTTCTAAGCAGACAGGTTGTACGCACCCTTCGGTCTGTAAATCTCGCCCTCGATAATCTTTCACCCGTTGCCTGGGGCGGCCCGCCACTTATCTGAAACCTCGTCGCGCGTGACGGGAATGACGCCAACGGGCAAGTCAACGATGTTGGAGATCAGCGCCAAGCATGTGAGCAGCGCGAGGCGGTCCCGCCCCCCATGCGGCAGCGCAGGGATAGCCTGTGCGGGAGCGAGCACCGCGTCGAATGTAAAATCTCGCCCCTCGCCCCATAAAGAGGCGCGGGTCTGCTGTTCGAACGCGATCTTGTCTGTGACGTAGTTTTAATATTGATGCACGGAAGTCTTCTGCAACTGAGAGTAACAAGGCGAATTTGGCACCCCCAACAAAGTTGTGGGTCACCCAGCTAGCAAACCTACGGGAGAAGCCTGCGAATAATATTCAGAAAAGAGGATAGCGACGACGCAGGCATGTCATACACGCACCTCCCAGGGTGAACAGAAACAGTGCCGATCCCTGTATCAGGAGACATTAGCACGCCTCATCACAGGGAAGCATGCTTCAACAGCCATGCCCTCTTGTCAGGGCCAAGGTGCACTGTCAGCTTCTGGTACCTGTCTGCAGAAGTAATTACAGTGAAACGTCGTCGGAGCGACTCGGTGACTGGAACCAAAGCCTAGGTTTGCCGCTGAGTTGAGAGCGGTATCTTCACGCACCATCCGGCGGGTCGATCTGTTGCGAAGTGCTCTGGTCCCAACGTGGCCCTATGGCAAGCAGGAGACCTCTTGACTACACCATCTTTTTTTTTTGTGTGGATATACACATCAACCCTGCACAATCAATGGTGGGACATGACGCACCGTTTAGAGAATACCCAAACTATAATTTCGTGTCACCGGCTCACGGAACTTGCGACCAGGAAGACAGCTTCGAAGCCGGGGTTCGGACCTATGGTGGGACCACAAAAGTGTGGAAAGGAAAACACCAAAGAGTTTAGAAAATGACGCGCCTGACGACTTTAGCACGCGTACGCCCACAACGCGTGAGACCCCGCTACGCGTCCACGTCCACACCTCTTCACACTACGCCACACTACACGATGGCATCTGACACACAAACCTATCTGATAATTGCGCCCGTGGTCCGTATAGTTCGCATGAATTCTCACATCCCGTGTCCGCCGGTGCTTCACCTGCAGGTGACAGTTACAGCACTGCCTGGCTGTCCCGTCTAAATGGGCAAGGTCACCGTCGCCGCGCAGTCACACAATCCGCAACTGGCACCCACTTCAACTTGGCGCTTTACCTTCCGCCACGTCGACGACCTTTTTTTTTCCTCACCGGCACCGAATGCGGCCACACCGGGCTTTGTCGACGCTTTTCGAAGGGAAGGAATGTCCGAAGAGCGTGAAGCGAAAAGTTCCGAGGGCAGCAAAGCGGGGCTTGGCTTCTGATTCTCAATTGGTCGAGAACACGTACGTCCTGTTGATTTATGCGAGCAAATGAGGCATCACCGTAGTGATACGCGCAGCCAACCTCGCAGGAGCCATTTCCACCAAACTACTGTACCTCAGGTCGGGCTCCCTTCCTGCGCGGTTCCCTGCCCCGGTTCCCAACAGTGTGCCAAAGCAAAGCCCCGAGCAACCTACCAAGCCAGCCGATACAAACCTGGTCGTCTTTCCATTCCATTTCTCCGGCCTCCCACTCCGAAATCTCCAATAAATCTCTTTGTGTGGTTCCGAGCCGTCTATCGACTCGGAAGGCCCGATTCCCCCATGCCATCACAAATTGTCTCCCGAATGGCTCCCAATCCCAGGTTTGCCGCTCATGGCGGACTGTCACCCCCGCCTACCCCCTTCTCTGGACCGGAGTCACGCCAGATCTCAACAGGCCCTGGGTTGACGTCTTGCGACAGCGCCCCAAGCCTCTATTACTCAATGACCACCTTCCCCTCGGTAGTCGAGACATCGACGATCGCCAAGTAATGACAAGTCGATCACAGCATAGGCTGCCATCACTATCCTCAAGGTGCTTTTTCATCCCTTGCGCTCCCTTGTCTCGATGGTCCACGAGAACACGTCCGAAGCACGCTTTCTGACTTCTACACACCTCCATCACCAATCACTTTCCATCAACACCCGCCCCTGGGGCCTCGGGGCGGCCTTCAATATCCCCGAAAATCACTTTTCATTCGAGGCCCCCCATACGGAGCCTCTCCTTCTCCGCCGACCGTGCCCTTCATGTTCCGGACTGGCTCTTCCATGGGCTAATAAGATTCAAAAGTGGTGGAAAGGTACCGTTCCTGGACCTCCTGGACGTCTTACATCTAATGCCCATCTCAGAGACTTCACACTATTCAACTGTACGACTGTATGGGGCGAAGACGACGTATTTTCGACCGCGCTGATTTCGATTAATAGGCCCGAGGCGTTTGTCGTGCGCACAGAATCCCCGCGGCACTTTGTAATTCTCGCAAGGTGCCTCGTGAATCCCGATCGGCGCGAAAGAGACTTGGGGTCCGCTCGCTGGTGGCCCCAGGACGCGGTTCCTGAACAATATGGCTCGAGCGCCTACCCCCGCTCTACCCAGCTCCTACTCGGGGAGGGCCGCAACATATCCGTATCTTGGGAGGGCCAACACGCGGGCGCTTCCTTGCATGGTCGGACGAATATTATGACGACATGGCACAGTTCTGCTTCGCGTTAGAGTGAAAGGAGTCCGCCTGCGCAAGGTTGTGTACGAGTGACCGAATTGGAGAGCCTATTCTATTACCCACACACGCTGCGCAACGAGCTCAACGCTGGGAGCGTGCGGAAGGTCATCGTTGATGGCGATCCGTCGCACATCGTCATGGCCAAGGGATATCGGCACCAACTCTCATCGCGACTGCCCCATGTAGAAGAACTTTGGTTATATCCCGGCACGGCGAAGGTGCTCTGCTCCGCCTGTGCACTGCCACGCCGCCCAGCGCGTTCTTCGGCTTCTTACGAGGGTATACATCGTCGAAGGGAGGCTCTTGGTGGAATCAGGGTATGACGAGGGACGGGCACAGGCAGGAGGAGGAGGGTAATGACCGGGGACGACGCCAAGAGCGCTCCCTTGTCTCGCTTGCATTTCTAACGCCTCCGGCACATTGCACTTGATCACACTAATTTGATTTTATTCTCAAATAGGGTGGCGCCGCATGTATGTCTAAGGTGTCGCCGCAAACTCATTTCCAATTTCGACAAAGTGCCCCTGAGCACGGACCCTCGGCCAGCATCAACGGGCAGCATTGGCAATCCAGCGCCCCAGGCTGAGTGCCCTTTTCCCCACTTCTTCATTAGCGTCCTAGTAACGCTCATTCCCTTTCTCCCATGTCCGCTCGATCCCCTTCGCTTTCACATGCCGCAGTGGAGTCACTTGATAGTGCTCCACCATATTTTATTGATCTATGGACTACTTAAACGTGCCCTCAATGGGCTGGCAATATCATCTGCGAATCCCTTCCAACCTGTGTGTGTGTGCGTGACCCTCCTACTTCCGTGCACTTCCCACTGCTTGTCTCCGCCTTGTCGTTCCCCTTGCGCCTGCTGCGCTCACTCGTTCGATCCCTCAGCAAGCTCATAGCCTCTCTAGGCTCTCGGCACCGAAACCAGCCGGTCTCATTACACTACCACTGGGTTGGGCCTAGGCAAACATTTTCTGCGGTGGAAGGAGATGGGTCGTCAAGTGAGCCACAGACTTCATTGGCGTCGCCCTCATCAGAAAGTGGCCTCATAGCAGCGAAGGGAGAGGTGGTGAGGAGGGAGGAATCACGCGATTTGGATACGACACCAAGCTTGATGGCACTCTTTGGTGGCACGCCAGCACCTTGAGGCTCGATCTAGGTAAATTCACCTGCGGAATTGTGAGGTGGAGGACGGTTCGCTTGATCGGCTCTACGCCCTGGCTAAGGGACGGTGGGACTATGACTGGGTTTCTGAGGAATTTAATGTCCACTGTCCAGTCCAGTACAAGTGCAGTCGCATAATTATTTTTGCATTTTCGGTAATTTGTAATTTGTAAGGAGGCTCCCATTCCCGCCTTTCGAGTGAGATCCGTTCCTCTCTCGACTCAGGATCGCCATGCCGTTCAATGAGATCATTCTCCACTGCCATACCAGTACAAAAAGACAACTGTAATAAAACAGGGGCATCGAGTCTGAGTGAAAGGTATGAAGCTTGTCGGTCATCCGCTCAGTGCTCAGCCCTGATGCACATGTCAAGTGAAGTTTGACCGTTTACCACGATTTCTCGACTAACGGGTTTGAAACAACAGCACGTTCAGTTAATGCCAGCTCCACTCTCGTCGCGAGGCTCAAGTGACCCAAAGCGCCCGTCGGCGGTTCACCATCAGCTTCTCAGCCACCTCATATCTGTAACACGCCTACGGAGCGTGTTACAATATCCGAGTCACTGGGAGCCACCCAGGCCATTATCATCTCCTTACGCAGTAGCCGCACGATAGTCGAATCCCTCATGTCCCAGCCTGCTCACGAAGCGTTTAACATGGTTGAAATTCCGGGTGTGGAGATCAGGGCAGGTGCCAATCTTGCCTTTACACTACCATGGAGGACGCATCAACTTCACTGACACCATGTCCAGGTCACCCACCTCGGTCAGAGCAAAACAACCCACCACAAGGAGAATCAGTATATGCTGATAGCTCTGGGCCACTCTTCTCGATGTATCTAAAGCTGGCTGGGGAAGTGGACGGGAAGATGACGGAGAACTGGAAAGGAGATGCAGATGGTATTCTGATCTTTGTGAGTCGTTATTCTACATGTAACACCTTAACGCAGATTAAACCCGAGACCGAAGACTGGTCTATTCTCTGCTGCCGTCGCAGCATTGGTCGCAGCATTCGTCCAGGACCTCAAGCCAAGCTCCCAGGACATCTCAGCATTCTACCTCGCAAACATCTATCAAATCCTCAATGGCTCCCAGGTCGTTATTCCTTCAACACTTCCCGATCCGTCCATTCCATTTTCTCCACCAACCTCTGCCGTATGGGTCAACTCACTCTGGATTCTCAGCTTGCTCATCAGTCTCACATGCGCACTTTTGGCCACATTCCTCCAGAAATGGGCGCGTCGGTACACGAAGGTCACCCAGACACGATACAGTCCACACAAACGAGCACGGATCCGGGCATTCTTTGCAGAAGGCGTCGAGAAACTTCACCTTCCGTGGGCAGTCGAGGCGTTGCCCGCGTTATTACACCTCTCTCTTTTCCTCTTCTTCGCTGGCCTCGCTGTGTTCCTTTTCAACCTTAATCATACGGTTTTCAAGGTGGCCATATCGTGGATTGGATTTTGTGCAGGCATGTACGTGTGCATCACATTCATGCCAATGTTTCGGCACGACAGTCCTTATTATGCTCCGCTTTCTTCATCGGCATGGTATCTTTACACTGGAATAGGGTTCACACTGTTCCGAATTCTCCGGTGGGTCGCAGGTCGATGTAACCTTAGGGTTTCAATCTTGCACCGCGCGGGCTACTTACGGTGGACTTATTGGCGACGGATTTTACAGGGTATGGAAAAGGAATTCGAAGAAACTGCTCTCAAAGCACCATCGGAAATCGATGGCCGCACCATAATGTGGACGTACGAGTCTTTGGACGAGGATCACGAACTAGAACAGTTTTTTGCTGGAATTCCTGGGTTTTGTAGCTCAAAGGTCGTTGATAATCCTCAATCCAGTCTATCCAGCCTGAGAAGTTGGACGTTGGCCAGGGCTTTGATCGAATTCTTGGAGCGGACTTGGTCATCGAATCTAGTCTCCGAGACAATCAAGATGCGGCGGCTCGTAATCTGCGTCAGGGCCATTGATGCGGCCCACCTTTCCAAGGCGGCATATCAAATATTTCTTGATCATCGGGCCGCGTTGTTTCGATCTGTCGAATTAAGACACTCTCTGATAAGCTGGGGCAATAACGACGACCGAAAGACTAGTTTATTTGCACAATGCATAATTGCCTGTATCATTGCAAACGTATCGCAACGCAATGAGCGTTGGTTTTCGCTCACCATGCGTCACTTGGGCATCTCGGAACACGTCCTTCGAAGCTATCTCGACCATGGCGACAGCATGTTGCTTGCCAGTCTGGTCCACTTTACTCGCCAGTTCGTTCGTAACTTTTTCAAGGTCAACTGGGAAGAATTCCCTCTATCACACATATTTCGGCGGCTAAGGCCGAACTTCAATGTTCAAAATACGATACCGAGGCTACAACATGACTTCTGTAGCCTGTGGAACGAAATCTTTCGACAAGAAGGTGACACAAATCACCCCGTTCTTTCGTTTATCCTTCGGGAAATTCGCCCTATCTACGTCGCTTTGCATCAAGGTTCTACCCTGTACGATCGGTATCAGTTGTGCGGCATTTCTACCCACCGCATAGACTCTGCATCCGACTTAAACGAGGTTGATGATGCCGGAACAACAGACACGGCTCGTGCTCCTATCACCACTTCTTCTGCCCTCTATCACTATGACCCCGTTCCATCGCTTATCCCACCTGTCACTGAATATCATGCCCCTCCTTCACCTACGTCAGGACTGGATCACGCGATCCCACACTTGGTGTATGAGCGATCACGTAATGGGATGCTTGATCACATTACCCCACTCGCTTCATCATTTCATCCCGCTCCTCTCGAAAACGATCGAATCTCTGACGGCACTGCTGCCGACTCAATACAAGGAACCACAGATCCCTCCGCCATCTCGTCTATGGTCGGCACTGGATTACGTTCTACGTCAAGCCATGACACGTTGTCGCAACCCACCAGGAATGTGACAATGGCCGCTCCTCCCTTCGTTCCTGACACTGTTCCTTCCCCTATCCCTCTACTGACGGTTAGTCCGGATCCTGCGGCGTGCCACATATCTGCTGATCCCACTGTGAACCAATCTGGCGGTCCGCCGGACGATGGACTGATACCACTCTTTTCATCCCAAATTTTCACCTCCTTTCCCCTTGCTTCTCGTGCAACCACCTGCTTCGACTCCAACGCTACCACGGATATCGAACCTCCCGATGCACCCGGTGACACCCTGGATCCGGACGGTCGCGTTTTGTCCCAGCCACTCATACAGCCCTTCCCTGATGTAACTGCAGACAGCCCGCGACTTGAAGGCCATGATCCCCACATCTTGCCGCTGTATTTCCATGCGCATGGGATTCCTGGGTAAATTTTAGTCCCCGATGATATCCAGAGAAAATGTTTGGAAATCTCAGTGATTGTACCATTTTTTCCTTAGCGGCGTCAGGACTATCAGGAATTAGGGTCAGCCTGATTGATTACGGTAGTTTATGTGACTCTGGTGCGGATGGCCATGAAATGTTTTGTTGTTTTCGGAGCCAAACAAATCGAGACGTCTATCTTGACATTTACGAGACCCTTTTCCAGAGCACTCCACTGGCAGTCTGCTGTGGTCCGCGATTCCGCGCAGGAATTCTGGAAGTGGCCTTGGTGAAGCATTCAAAGGGGCGCTTTCAAATTTATTTCTTTCACATTGCCGGCATGAGTCTGGGCAAGCAATTAAAGAATACTTCATTAGATTTATTGCCACTCTGTTCCCGCTTAGTGGCAGGGCACATCTTATTGCCGCATGTCTCAGTTACTATCTGCCCGTTGCGTGCATTTCGTATCGGCGTATTGATTTAAGTGCTGGCCGGGGTGCCAGAAGCATTTCCAACTGCCCATCGCCTTCAGCCTCTCGAACTTGGAGTGGTGTGTCTCCTCATTCCGCCGTGGGGCGTACACTTTCGGTTTACTAGATCTTCGCAGGTTCTCCCATGTCGGATTCTCACAAAGCAGACCCCGTTCGGGATCTCTATAACTTCCTCCAAGGAGGGCCGGAAGGCAACTTGACAAAGGACTTCAAGTGGAGCTCGACAAAAGAGGGACTGGAGTACGATTCCCTATATCACGTTACTGCTGTCTGTAAGTACAGCCATTTTGATGGAGCCTCACCTTTTCTTTAACAAAAATCACCATTTGTACGACAGTCCGGGGGGTGAACGTTGGGGTAGGGCACGGCCCTTCGATGGGGGCCGCGAAACGGATAGCGTCTATTCAAGCCCTAGAATATCTGAGGTCTCATGGTAAGCATATTGCAAATACACCAAATGATAGGCTGGTCTGACCTCGAAATTTGGTACCACCGGGGATGTAATGCCTAAAAGGAGGACGGTACCACTGACAGAACGTGGCAGCGCGGAGTGATACATGAATGGCAAACTCGCAGATCAATTTACTGTGCCGCTCCGCTCCGGGATCAATACCTCCCTTCCATTACGTATCTTTAACTCCCTGGTCCGTTCCGCGATGGACGCCTCATTTTTGTACTGTAATGTACCGTGACCTCACATGCCAGTTGGTGCCTAACAATAACATAACTTATGCGACCAATACGGCTTATTTTTTTTCGACGCCTTGAGTTTCTCTACAGCCGCCTTGTCATCCTCCCACTTTCGTTTCAGTTCCAGTAGGCTGTTACGGCCAGTGAGTGCCAGTTGAACAGTGATAACCGGAGAGATACGCACCATTCTACTTCTCGTGAATCTGGAAGGCATAGAACCCTTCTCCTTCCCTTTTTTATATCTCTTCCACTTGCACCCACTCTCCTTTCCATGTAGACCTTTGGCATATTCGTTCACGAACTTTCGGCTCACAACGCCGACGCCGCCCCCGACAGCTTGGCCGTACGCTCCTCCACGTACAACGAGAGTAAACCTGCCTTCGTCCACGAGTGCTTCGCCCTTTTTGTACTTAGACTCGCGCCGAAGCGCGGCCTTCCGCTTCCGTACCGCAAGGTCGAAGTCGAACTGCCCTATTGCCGAGTCGGCGTGCGTACGCACCGCATCGAGTGAGGGGCGAGAAGGCTCGTATCGTGCAATGTAATGTGAGAGTCCGCGCGGCCGTTCCTCGTCTCTATGTATCTACCATCGAATGAGTTTGGCAGAACCCGGATTGGAAAGGGCGAGGGTGAAAGCGCACGAAGACGCGTCTAAGAATAAGACATGGGCCGTGTGGCCCGTCCTCCGGCGTGAACGAAGTGGGACGACGGGGAGGGGGACGACCTTTGGTCGCTGCTGGCCACTCGATGCTGAAGCTCCTGGTTGGGCATTCGAACTGCTCCCAACCATCTTTCGTTTCTTCCGCGCCGGGGATTGTGAACTTGAGGAAGGGGCTGCATCGCTCTCGGCACTGTCAGCGCTATCCGCGTCGCTTCAAGTTTCTGGGTCGACTTGTTCGCTTGGTCTATCTACATCAATGACCCCTTGCTCAACATGAAACAACCAGCACAATCTCTCGCTCTGTAGTATCTTGTGGTACATTCACCATGAAAATTGTTCGTTCTTCTGGCCACTGAGTTTTACTACTGTAGCATTTCTGGACGAGCCGGCATGTGCTCGAACGTATAGGGTATGTCGTGTGTCCCGGTCATACTGTACCGGGAAAGGAAAGAATCCAGAGATGGTTCCGACGGATAATTTTTTTTGCCGGCATCAGGGGGTGAGAAATGGTGATGACTCGGAGTGATGCAAGGGACAGCGTCCCGGTGAACACAGCACAAGAACGAGTACAGTGCTGCCTCAGCCTTGAGGAGGAAAACGAAGGCGAGCGGAGAGTCGAAGAGAACCCGCGCGAGGACAAGTAAGTTGCGGCGGTGAGGAAACGCTCCCTGTGTGTGTGTACGTGCAACAACAAGAGTGGTTGGGGATCAGACGAAACATAGTGGACAGTGAGGTACGCGAGACGTACCAGGTAAGTGCCCTCTCCCACTCCTCGTTCACGCTGAAGACGTCCGCGTGGCACCGCTCCCAGTCGACCTCCCAATCGCGCTGTGCAGGTTCATGCTTTTTAGAAAATCGAGCTCGTCGTCGGTGAAGTGCAGTGGCGTCCTGAGTTTGTCATGCGAAGGGAGCGTGTCGAGGTACGGCGAGTGAATGAGGGTGTCGTAACTGCGGGTGAGGAAAAGAGATACACGTTGGCCTTTTTGTGCGGACGCGATATCGAGAAGGGAAAAACAAAAGAAAAAAGAAAGGTCACTTCACACCTTTTGGCTTGCTATCCAATGGAAGCAGATGTAAATGATGGTGGTTTGGCGTTCGGTCCAATGCTCGAATATGGATGTATGGGTCGCGGCGCGCCCTTGGATAGCGACGGAGTTATGATAATTGAGAACGGGCACGTTACAATGGTTGCATCAGGCTGGATATCTTCGCTCGCTATGATCGAAAGTCCTGACGAGACTAACGACAGCATTGGTACGCAAAGAGCGAGTGATAGACAACCGATAGACATCGCGCGTACTCGAGTTAAACGTTAAACGTTAAACGCTGGCTCCCACACTCGTCACAAGGCACAATGTGGCGCAAAGCGCCCGTCGTCGCTTGACTGTCAGCACTTAGCATTTTGTCAACCCCCTCACATCATTTGGGACAAACGTCATCTTTAACGCATTACCCGCACAATATCTCAACATTACAATCCGCGATGTCCTGGCCTGTTCACGAAGCGGTTCACATGGCCGAACTTCCGGGTGTGGAAACTAGGACAGGTGCCAATCCTTCCCTACAGTCCCATGGGAACCCCATTGGCTTAACTGATGCGATGTATAGGTCGCCCACCTCAGCTAGGACCAAACCATCCACCTTGGGGAGAACCTGTGTTTGTCGATGGATCCGGACCACTGTTTTCGATGTACTTGCAGCTGGCTGGAGAAGAGGACAAGAAGATGACGGAGAACTGGAAAGGAGACGCAGATGGCATTCTAATCTTTGTGAGCCATCAATCTACGAGTAGTACCTCTATACACTGACTCCGAGACCGAAGACTGGTCTATTCTCCGCCACTGTCGCAACCTTGGTAGCAGTGTCCGTACAGGGCCTCAAGCCAAGTTCCCAGGACATCTCAGCATTCTACCTCGCAAACATCTATCAGATCCTCGCCGATTCGAATGGCTTCCAGGTCGTTATCCCCCCCACGCTTTCCAATCCGTCCTTACCATTCTCCCCACCAACCTCTGCTGTGTGGGTCAATTCGCTCTGGTTCCTCAGCCTGGTCATCAGCCTCACATGCGCACTTTTGGCCACATTACTCCAGCAATGGGCCCGTCGGTACATGAAACTCATCCAGACACGATACAGTCCACACAAACGAGCGCGAATTCGCGCATTCTTTGCGGAGGGCGTCGATAAACTTCGTCTTCCTTGGGCAGTCGAAGCGTTGCCCGCATTGTTACACCTCTCTCTCTTCCTCTTCTTCGCGGGCCTCTCTGTGTTCCTTTTCAATACCAACCATACGGTTTTCAGCGTGACGATATCGTGGGTCGGTTTTTGTACAACCGTGTACATGTGTATCACATTCATGCCGATGTTTCGGCATGACAGTCCATACTACGCTCCCCTTTCTTCATTGGCATGGTATCTGTACACTGGGATACGGTTTACAGTGTTCCAAATTCTCTGGTGGATCGCAGATCGATTCAACTTCAGGAGTTCAATCCCGCGACGCACTCGCAACTTACGGTGGACTTATTGGCAACGGACTTTACGGGTCATGGAAATGGAATTCGAAGAAACTGCTCTCAAAGCACCATCGGAAATTGATGGCCGCGCCTTGATGTGGACATACCGTTCTTTGGACGAGGATCACGAACTAGAGCAGTTTTTTGCTGGAATTCCTGGATTCTGTAGCTCAAATGTGGTTGATGATCCTCAATGCAGTCTAGGCAGCCTGAGAAGTTCGACAGTGGCTGAGGCTTTGGGAGGATTCTTGGAGCGCACTTGGTCATCGAATTTACTCTCCGAAACAATCAAGATGCGGCGGCTCGTAATTTGCATCAGGGCCATTGATGCGGCCCACCTTTCCGATGCGGCATACGAAATCCTTTATGAATTTTTTGAACATCGGCCCGCGTTGCTTCGATCCATCGAATTGGGACGCTCTCTAATAAGCTGGGGCAATAACGACGACCGAAGAACTAGTTTGTTTGCACAAGGCATAATTGCCTGTATAATCGCAAACGTGCCGCAACGCAATCCGCATTGGTCTTTACTCACGATGGATCACTTAGGCATATCGGAACACGTCCTTCAAGACTATCTCTGTCATGGCGACAGCGTGTTCCTTGCCAACCTGATCCACTTCACTCACCAGTTCGTTCGCAACTTTCTCAAGGCCAACTGGGAAGGGTTCCCCCTATTACGCATACTTTCGCGGCTAGGATCGAGCTACAATATTCAAAATACTCTACCCAGGCTACAGCATGACTTCTGTGACCTGTGGAACATAATTGTTCGACAAACACGTGACAGAGACCATCACCTTCTTTTGAATATCCTTGAAGTTAATCACCCTATCTACATCGCTTTACATCAAGACGCTACCCCGTACTATGGGTATCAGTTGTGCAGCACCCCCAAGCACCGCGTACGCTCTGCATTCAATCTGAACGAGGTTCATGGTCGCACAACAACAGAGACGACTCGTGCTCCTATCACCACTTCTCCTGCTCTCCACCATGACCCCGTCCCATCCGTCACCCCACTTGTCACCAAATATAATGCGCCTTCTTCACCAACGTCAAATCTGGATCACGCGATCCCACACCTGGTGGATGGGCAATCACGTAATGGGGTATTCGATAGCATTACTCCAGACGCTTCATCGATTCATCTTGCACCCCTCCAAAACGATCGAATCTCTGACAGCACAGCTGCCGATCCAACCACAGATTCCTCCGCCATCTCGTCGATGGTCAACACAGGCTTTCGTTCTACGCCAAGTCATGGCACTGCGTCACCATTGCGACCCACCAGGAACATAACAACCTCCACTCCTTCCTCCGTTCCTGACACTGTACCTTTCCCGATCCCTCTACTGACCATTAATCCGGAAATTGGGCCCCTCGACGCACCCGCTGACACCCTGGATCCGAATCGTCGCCTTGTGTCCCAGTCACTCACGCAGCCCCTCCCTGATATAACGACAGACAGCCCGCGGCTGGAAGACCAGGATCAATCCGAGAACCTTGATTTGCCTCTTAAAAGCAGAATGGAATCGCAGTCGTATGGGGAACGACATTGATGTTTCTTTTAGGTTTTTGTGATATGGCAGTCCCTTTTCGATCAAGTTGAACATTGTCATTGTCAAAGAGTATTTTAATGTTATCATTATTTTCCTCGTCAAGGGTCGATGAGATTAGTCAGCCTGATGAATGAGATGATTATTCCTTTGCTGTATCGTCTGTCATTTTATGTGCACGGAGTCTACGGACTCGGGCTTGAAACAGGGTGATCCTGACTAAATGGTCGCATTTGCACGGCATTTACCGTAAGGTAGTGCAAATTCCAACTCTGACTGAGAAATAGGACAACACGCGCCGTAAATGACGCCACACCCGTCTCGAGGCACAGTGAGTCAAAGCGCCCGTCGGTGCCCCATCGCCGCTTCACTTTTTCAGCTTTCACATCACGGGCAGCCGCCCAGAGCGTCTTTCTCGCGCTACTCCGCACGGTATTTCCAAATCCCAATGTCAAACCCTGTCCACGAAGCGATCAACTTGGCAGAACCTCCGGGTGTGGGGGCGAGGACAGGTGCCAATATTGTCCTATGCCACTATTACGGCCATTTGACTTGACTGATACCACGAACAGGTCACCCACCGCAGCCAGGGCAAAACAACCCATCGCAAGGAGTGTCAGAATTTGTCGATGGGTCCGGACCACTCTTCTCGATGTACTTGCAGATGGCTGCGGAGGAGGACAAGAAAATGACAGATAACTGGAAAGCGGACGCAGACGGGATCTTGATTTTTGTGAGTAGCCACTCTACATCTGATCTTCCAACGCATGTCAATCCCAAGACCAAAGACTGGTTTATTTTCTGCTGCCGTCGCTACATTGGTAGCGGTGTCCGTGCAGGACCTCAAGCCAAGTTCCCAGGACATCGGCCTCACATGCGCACTCTTGGCAACATTACTTCAGCAATGGGCGCGTTAATACATGAAGACCACCCAGACACGATATAGTCCACACAAGCGAGCGCGGATCCGGGCGTTCTTTGCGGAGGGCGTCGGCAAGCTTCACCTTCCTTGGGCTGTTGAGGCGTTGCCCGCGTTGTTACACCTCTCTCTTTTCCTCTTCTTCGCAGGCCTCGCTGTGTTCCTTTTCAATATCAATCACACCGTTTTCACCGTGGTCGCATCCTGGGTTGGCTTTTGCACAGCCATTTACACTTGCATCACATTGATGCCGATGTTTCGGCATGACAGCCCATATTACGCTCCCCTTTCTTCGTCGACTTGGTATCTTTATACTGGAACACTGTTTACCGTGTTTGGAATTTTCAGGTGGATCACTCATCGGCGCTACG
>Ga0307510_10003979_pt1 | contig 17304 bp, 16 predicted proteins | sample 12_EM_MG_FD_207224 | JGI IMG/M metagenome (GOLD analysis project Ga0307510, IMG submission 207224) | Populus trichocarpa ectomycorrhiza microbial communities from riparian zone in the Pacific Northwest, United States - 12_EM | ecosystem: Host-associated > Plants > Roots > Unclassified | place...
TACTGTCATGGACTTGATGAATGCCTGTGAAATTGACGGCGTGTCTCAGATCGTTCGAGTTGCAGTCAATTGAATGAAGCTTACTTGTCGCAGGGCGCCCCCCTTGGTCGTTTCTATGGCAATCTGGCTATCTTTGCTGGCACCAAGAGAAACCTACGGAATCATTTACAGGAGACACACCCATTAAGGAGACAGGACTCACGACATCGGCATAGCTTGACTTCAACCGCAAAATCCTTAATCTGTTTGGATGTCTGAATTCTTTGACGATACCACGGGTGTTATACTGCGCAGAATATGTCATTGAGAGTCGGAGCAGCCGCGAGAAGAGCATGCATACAAGATAGGGAAGATCTTTAGTTGGACATGGTTAGGTCAGTAAATCACATGCATTGGATACCGACGAACCAAGGAGGGTTCCAGAATGACAAGACTGCGGGCGGACAACTTGTCAGTGTGTTCATGGGTCAGAGGGGAACCGGCTCACATCGAAAATGGCAGTCAAGCGACACCTTAAGGGAAGAGGTATCACCATAATTTCGTGCATGAGCTTATGAATTAAAGGAACCAATTGATAAGTGGGTATGCTATTGTTCAAAATAGCTCACGTCGTCGACAATGAGACCAGGTGTGTCAGGACTCGGGTACGGATCGTTGCCCAAGTAGTCCATGGCGCAAATGCCTAAGATTTCGTTCGTTAGGAACCCCACTGACAAAGCATGGAAAGAACGGACACTCGTCTAATCCATCGGACTCGTCTCCGTTCAAGTCTTTGATCTGGATAGCGTGACCCGAAACTAATCCGGGAGTTGATGAGAAAAGAAGTTAATTTACGGACTCAGGTTATATGATCACGCACAGTATAGGAAGAATGAGTCGTGGGGTTGTGCATCCTGAACCAGTGCCCTCATCTCCCTTAACTAACGAAATGTAAGGGTAAGAATGAGGGCAACACCTTACATGTGGGACCTACAATATTTTTCTTCGTTGGGGGATTCCACGACTGACTGTCGTCAGTCATGATCGTGATGTGTTCGCATGCAAATCCCAGATTGGCTAAAGGGTGCATAAGAGAAAATATGATGTTGCGCAGAGAATTGCAGCACCGAAAAGAAAGTTTGCCATGGCATACGCGTCCTCGATGCAAGACCGTAATCGAAAGGTGGGATTTATATGGGAAGCATAATTGACCCCAATCTTAGGCGCTTCTTAGAATCAGCGTCTGGGGCCCAGTTTTCTGCCACTTACAATAAGTGCCCTTCGCTTGGGAGGCATGAAGGGCAGAGGGACTGGCATTGGAGGTGCCAGTGGGAAGTTGCGATTGCCATCACCAACCAAGTCAAACGGTCGTGGCCCGACTGGCAGCTCTGTTGTGGTTTAAACAAGTGTATTAATATTACGACAGGGGTATCGGGGAGTGTGTGTGTATACCGTTACGCTGAAAAGAGCCTGAGGGAGACGAGCGAACGTTATGACTTGACGCCCTGTCATTCGCCTATTAGTTACTGCTGCAAGAGAAGGTAAATTGAAGTACCCCTGCTGATAGTAAGGTCCTCCCGACATGCCCTGAACTAGAGGGACGTTGGCTGGCTGGGCCACTGGATATGGTTGACTGGGGGCTAGACGGGGACTTCCAGACATGGGGGGTCTAGAATGGTTTACAGACACGCCGTGCCCTACGCCTGGTTGAAGCCTAGGGGACATATGAATTCCCGAATATGCACTCCCATGGCCAGCTCCGTTCATTGGGTGAGTGGGTTCACCCTGACGAGCATGGTGTCCACTGCGACCTTGGGGCACGTTCCTGAGGAAGGGGATATGAGCACCAATGGGAGTCTGTGATTGGATCTGTTCCCTACGCCTGTGGGGATCTACGGTAAATGGATTTAATGGGCGCAATTGACGCGGGGAAAGATGCCGTAACTCACATAGGCCACCTCGCTGAGGAGCCCGGGGCATTATAGTAGTTGTAGGACATGTCTCGCTTGGCGTAGTATGTCAGTGCCAGAGATACCCAGTGAATGAGTCTGACTCGGGAAGAGGGGTGAGGGGAAGGTACGTGGACTCGGGCCAGCTCCAATTTTAAGCAGAATCCGTCGAGTCATGGCGTCCCGAGCACAGCAATCAACTACACACTTCCCAGTATCTGGTCATTAGTGGCGGGAATCCGGAAGAGAGAGACACCGGGATGCAAGCGCCGCCGCGTACTTGGTCCAAGGACTGCTGCACCCTCCGAGCACAAAAACCATTATAGATATACAGTAGCACGACTGGGAACAGAAGCCAAAGAATTATCAAGTTCATCTCGTTCAGGGGATGAGGACGTGGTATGCAAGCAAAATACAAGACGACTCGGAGGTGGGATCAGACTGAGCATTCCATGCCGTCAGAATGAATCATTATTAGGCTGGAGAAACGTCACGGTCGTACAAAGTTTTCAAATGGGGCCAGGGCAGAACCCTACATTATGGCCTGTTAAGTCTGGCCAAAGAATTGCCGAAAACCCACGTTTGAGTCATTTCGGCGCCTTTTTTTCGTGTTTTTCTGCGCAAAAATCAATTCAAGCCTTCGTGAGTTTCGAGTCTCCGTTCCTACGTCCCCCTCGTGATTTATCGCTGCAGACATTTAACCAGAATCAGTTGGCCCAGATATCCGTTTGGAGATAACTTGCGCCACTCAGACTACAGCAGCCCAATGGTTGTACTGCCACCACTACCCCAATAGCAAGACTTGCCCCCAACTATGTAATAACCGTTCGAGTTCCTCTCCTGCTAACTTAACAGCTTCGGTCCTGCACGCCTGCACGGCATAACACATCATTCTCCTTCCCACCCTCTTCCGAAGCGTCCTACGCCCTATGTCGCGGTCAAAACAGGTGCCGTCAAAGCTTCGGTACACTCAAACGTCAAGTTCGTGGTGGGAAAGTATGTTGTGTTTCCCGGCGGAGTACTCGCGGTTGGACAACTTCCACAATGAGCCGGTAGAAGCGAAGAGTCATCGAAAGGGATATACTTTTGGTTCGTCGCAGACTTCTCTTGTGTGTTCCTGCCACATATATATGATTAGCCTTTTCTCACCTATAGGGTGGCGTCAATCCACCGTTGGGTGAGGCAAGCAAGAAAAATCCACCTTCAGTAACAATAACCATCCTATGTCTCCACGGATTTTGCTGCGGCCCCGCTGGAAACAATTTCTCTGTTAGTTGCAACAGACGAATCCACCACCGCTGGCCCTGACATGCCGCGACAGATTCTCGGGAGTTTCCCAGGTCCCTCTAAGGACACGCGGACGACACCGGGCGGTCCGGTGTCGACCACTGCTACCATTCCGACGGGGGTTCGACTGTGACTGTGCTATAACGTGTCGAAGGTGGGAGCACCGCATCCTCATCTGGCCTTCTTGGCTCCTTGTCTAGCTCTACATGTTGTTGACGGAGGCATACCCTTGCTGACGAGGAGCTTGGTTCTGGTAACCCATCTTGGCACGAACGCATCAAGCGAGGCAATGCACAACTCCCACTATGAGACAGAACAGTGTCCGTCATGGCAGGCTGTGTAGGTGTCCGTGGAGTTGAACCAAAGGTAAAATTTCACCATGGGTAAAGGGCGACACGGCTGATAAGGTAGACACTCCGAACCCCGGTGATATGTGACCCGGAAAGCAGATGGATGCGGGCTGAAGTGAAATGGAGTATTTTTTTTGCTAACATAGTCTAATAGGAATTTAGAGACCAAGCAATGCAATGATATTAAGTTCTGAAACCGGCAAGCTTGCGGGGTGACCTCTAAATACTGCAATAATGGCTTGTTTCCTACAACCTCCGAACGGACACCGAACGCGGAACGGAGGTCTGCTTCGGAATAGCCGGCCCGCTATTCCATCAAGCGCAGAATCTCAGCCAGCTGGCCCATTTGATCTACAAACGCCCCCTGCCCACAAACATATCTAGGCTTTCCCATTCTTCCTGGAGATTTTTTCCGTCGTATCAACAATAATCGACCTTACTGTCATTCAAGCCCCTCCTACGTCGCTACTCCACGCCAATCACTGGTACCTCCATCGCGAGTCGCTTCTCCCGTCATCTCTACCTCGCTGACGACGGAATTTCAATTTGGAAGAGTTTTGCACAACCCAGCATCGCGGAGGGATCGATCTACGGTGGCTCTCCGACTGGCTATTTTCGGTTTACGGGACAGATTTAGGAACGAACGTTCAGATCACTGTAAAGGAACCTCAAAGGGAATTCCCGTCTTTGTGCGTTGAGATCATCCCTTAGACCTACTCTGGCTAGTCCCGCTAATTTCGGTATAGCGTCATCAGACAGATTCCCTCTCTGCTACAACGGCGGCAGTCATGGATCAAACCTTTTCCAACTCCTTCCCGCACAGATCCCACAACAGCTGCGCTGGCGTGAATAGGAAGACCAGCAAGTGTAAATCATAAGCCAAAGAGTGGGGTAGAATGATGTTCCGAGATGTAAGCTTTGATCAGGTCACTTCCCGCGGGAGGCTCGCTTCGTCGCTGCGGCAGCCGATGGTCACGCGCTCCTCGCGTGGATGCAGTAGACGGACTAGGCGGTCCACGATGGACCGCGGGCTATATTAGGCACATTTGTTATGGCCCCATATCCCTTGGGTCGTTCCTTGACATCCTTTTCCAGGTGTATGGTCGCGAACGGCGCCCATTTGGATGCCAGGTGGTCGTTTCCGGCGGCACTTACGAAAGCCATCCTTCGGTGACGAAGAGTATGACCATGACGTCAAGTCAAGCCCACTGTCTCCCTTTCTCTGGTGGCGATGGACAAACGCAGCTTTTCAACGTCGAGTGTCAGAGCGGAAGGTCCATAGCCCTGCTTAGTGACTTGCTGTAATTGCGACTTTGTCATATCCATCAGAGGGCTACAGTTATACAGTAGATGACTCGAGTACAGTGATAGTGGCACTACTACCCGAGGATGTACCCTCTCTTGCAAATGTCACTGCTGCAATGTATGATGCACGTTGGTTCTGGGTCTAGTTTCTCTTCACGATCATCAATGTGTACAGCTGCACCAACGCATGGGGAATAAGTATGACGTGGTACGTAGAAGTATCATTGCCTCCACCCTGCCCACTCCGCAGGTGAAGGGCATTATTCAACTAGGTGACCGATTGTTGTCTGCTTGTCACCGTCCTTCAAGATCATTGTCCTGCGCGTAGGCTATGCTACGCGTATGAAGACGAATGTGCCCATCATGCATCATGACTATCGCCTGCCCGATGCAGGTGAGCACATGGGAATTGTGCTCATGCGAGCGGAATAACGGAGCGATAGAACGTAGGATTTCCATCTGACATATTTCCATCCAATTTCTTGATAGCCAGCTTCTCGCCACCGTACAGTGCCAATCCGGTGTTCGAGGGGTTTGCACGTCGCTTACCCACCGCCTTTCTAAATGACGAACGGTAGTTCCGTATCCTAGAGCAGAAAGGAATCTCAGTAACTAGGGTGTGCGTCGGAAGGTCGAAAACAGACAATTTCATGGGAGCTGGACAGCTACGGATGTCAATCAAGGTCAGTAAGAAAGAAAGCGGCACGACCTCAGGGGATCCTCTTACCAAGGGTTGCTGCGGGATCCCTCGATTTATCATGTCCTCGCTGATGACAACATTATTAGAAGCAATTAAGGGAAACTATAAGCGCACATACCGGAGGTACTGAATTAGGTCCTTGTAAGTAAGGCCGTTTCTAAACCGTGACGTTGTCAGGCACTCAATAAATGCCTGAGAAATTGAAAGCATAGCTCAGATCGTGCAAGTACCAATTAACTGAATGAAGCTTACCCGTCTTAAAGCACCACCTCGTTTCGTCTCAAGAGCACTCCTACCATCCTTGGTGGCACCCAGAGAGACCTACAGGATCGTTACAGGGGTACTCTCATTCACGGGGAATGTACTTACAACATCAGCGTAACTGGACTTCTGGCGCAAGATTTTTAACCTGTTAGGGTGTCTGAACTCTTTGACGACAGCTTGCGCATTATACTGTCCAGAATATGTCACTGAGATTCAGAGCGGATCTAAGAAGAGCATGCATACCAGATAAGGAAGATCTTCAGTTAGGCATTATAAGGTCAGTAAACCACATGTATAGACACAAGACGGCAACAAACCAAGGAGAGTCCCAGAATGACAAGACTGCGTACAACTTGTCAGCATGTTCGTTAGTCAGAGTGAATCTGGCTTACGTCGAAGATGGCTGTCAGGCGACACCTTTCCGGAAGCGGCCTCACCATAGTTTCATGCATGATCTAGGGAATCGATCGGTAAACAGGTGTGTTGTTGTTCGAAGTAGTCTTACGTCGTCGACAATGAGCCCACGCGTGTTCGGCTGTGGGTCATTGCCAGGGTAATCCACGGCACAAATGCCTAGTATCATTTAGGTCGTCACAGGAATCCAATCGGAAAGGCACAGCGAAAACGAACATTCGTCTAGCCCATCTGACTCATCTCCATCTAGGTCCTTCACTTGGACAGCGTGTCCTGAATCTAATACGGGATTCGATGAGCATCAATGCACAGACTCAAGCTATGATCACGCACAATAAATGAAGAACGAGTCATGGGGTTGCGCGTCATGAACCAATGCCGCCATCTCTCTTAACTGATAAGATGTAAGGGTAAGAGTAGGAACAACACCTCACATGGGGGACTCACGATATTCTCCTTGGTCGGATGATACCACGGAGAATATTCATCGGTCATGATGCAGATGTTTTCGCGCGCAAAGCCCAGGTTGCCTAGAGGGAATATAAGAGAAGATATAATGCTGCGTAAAGAATAGTAGTACCGGAAAGAAAGTTTGCCACGGCATATGCGTCCTCGACGCAGTACCTCAACCGCATTGTGGTGTCTGGATGAAAAGTGTAATTGATGCCAATCTTAAATCCTTATAAGAATCAGCGTGTGGTATCCATTCTTCCGCCACGTACGATAAGCGCCCTTCGTTTGCCCCTGCCTCCAAAATAGAGCTGTGCATGTGGCATCTGCGGTGGCAAGTTGTGTTCGTCGGTCATGTTGAACCGTCGTGGCTGGACGGGCAACTCTGTCGAGGTGAACGAGTCGATTGAGATTACAACAAGGGGATGGGCGAGGGAGTGTACATACGCAGAGCTGTGCTGCCGGGTGAGGATAAGACGGCGTGGTTCGAAGCCCTGTTGTTCGTCAATTAGATGCTGCGGCAAGATTCAAGAAAAGGTAAATTAGGGTACCATTGCCGATAGTACTGTCTTCCTGACACACCCTGAACAAAAGCAGAGCCCTGATACTGTGAGCGAGTCGCAATCACATCTACCGGGTTCTGCTGATGAGGGACGTCGGAGGAGGTCGGTTGGACTGGATACGGTTGATAGGCGGTTGGGCTGGGACTTCGCGGTAAGGGGGGTGACTCGGATCTTGAAGACGCGTCGTAACCCGTGCCTCGTTCAAGCCGAGAGGACCCAGGGAGGTGCGGATGTGCGTCCCCATAGCCGGGGTGGACATCGTTCGATGTGTCCTGGTAGATGGCTCCACCCTGAGGGGCACCAGTAGAGTATTCACCACTCGAAGGAGGTACGTTTAGAACGTTCCTAAGGAAGACCCTGAGGATTTTTCTCAGAAGCGTAACAGACCCAAGTTTAAACGCCTGTTTGCGCCGAGCTCTACGGAATTAAAACGAAATGATTAGGTACAACGTATGCGAAAGGAGCGGTCTCGTAACTCACAAAAACGACATTGCCCGCGGGCAGCCTGGGGCATTGTGGTGGGACTTGTTGTCTCGCGGCATGGTACCAGATGTCATTGATACGTGTGACTCGTGGGGGAAGGGGGGAAGGGGAGCCCCACGAACTGACTCGGTGTTTATCTGTTGCAGCCTGAGTCATTGGAAGATAGCGACACAGCAAATCCAAATACAGATGCTCCTGGTACTTGGCCGCCGGCATTAAAGCTGTACTGTAGTAGTGGTGGTGGTGGTCCGGGATAGAGGAAACGCCGTCAATATAAGCGCCGCCGTGTCCTTGTTCCGCCTTCAAGTGCGCCTTCGAGTGGGTAGAGGAAAGCCGTCAAGAACAGAAAGCATGACACCCGTAGCTTGGATAACGATGACGTTCTCGCTTTATGAAGGGGCCCACGCAGATCCACAAGAACTGAAAGGAAAACTTCAAGAAAAGTGGCAAAGTTCAATTTACACGGTTGCACCGCCGCCTGACTCTGTCAGGGGCCCGGAACTTCTTGAGCCGGAAGGCGATACCGAGGGATTCTCTCTGAGCTTTTGGGTCCGTCCCTTAAATGCACTTGCTAGTTCATGATCACTGGCAGTATACAGGCATCAGACTTGTCTTTTCTCCATGCGACGAGTGTCGGACAGTCCTCAATAAAGGCTATAATTGAAGCTCGAGTGGAACCACCGTGTCCTCCTTGCACAGACTCGGACATCACACTGGCAACAACTCGCTCTCTCTAGCCCTGTTGAATGGTACGAAATATCGGCGAGGGTGGGTAAAAGCGTGGACAGAGGTGTGGTCCGAGTGTAGTGATTTCCCGATATGATGTAAGTTGAAACTTTGAACGAGCTGCGGCTGCTGCGTTCAAGTTCCCTAGTGAGGCTCCAGGTGTAACACACACATGTGTGTTGGGTAGGGTCTGAGTGATTGAGACTTAGAACTTCTTAAGAGCTTCAAGCAACAGAACCAGATCAATCTTGGTTTATTGCAAAGCTGCATAAAAAAGTAGTCTGCTCCTCCAGACTCGGAGTGGAGGTGCAGGGCTTATATATACATGTAATTTGTACCTATTTATTTATGTGCTTGTCACAGGCACCCGGTTTCACACCAATCAGACAATTCTCCAGGGTGCAAGCCCTTGACCGGGCTGCGATCGTGCGGGTTGCACTGGCAGCCTGGCTGGACTACCTGACCTGAGATCGACCCGTGCGGGTCATGTGATCGCGACCACGTGCACGCACGGGAAGTGCGTGTATGTGCACGTGCTGTGAATCAACAAAAGCCATAGGGAACACGTTCATCTCATCTCGTTCAGGGATGAGGCCTGAGGACGTGGTATGCAAGCAAGATACAAGGTGACCCGGGGATGGGATCAGACTGGGCATTCCATGCCGTCAGAATGAATCGCTATTAGACTGGAGGCTGGAGAAACGTCGTACAAAGTTTTCAAACGCTACATTATGGCCTGTTAAGTCTGGCCAAAAAAATTGCCGAAAACCCATGTTCGTGTCACTTCGGCGTCTTTTTTTCGTGTTTTTCTGGGCAAAAATCAATTCAAGCCTTCGTGATCACTTTCCGAATTTCTGAGTTTCCGTTCCTACGTTCCCCTTATGATTTATCGCTGCAGACATTTAACCAGAATCAGATGGCCCAGATCCCGTTTGGAGACAATACTCGATCAACTCGCGCCATTCAGACTACAGCAATCCAAAGGTTATACTGCCACCACTACCCCAATAGCAAGACTTGCCCAACTATGTAATAACCAACCCCAAGGATCTACCCCGTGTTCGAGTTCCTCTCCTGCTGACTTAACAACTTCGATCTTGCACGCCCGCATGGCCCAGCACATCATTCTCCTTCCCACCCTCCTCCGACGCGTCCTACGCCCTATGTCGCATTCAAAACAGGTGCCTTCAATTCTTCGGTGCACTCAAACGTCAAGTTCGCGGTGGGAAAGTATGTCGTGTTTTCCGACGGAGTACTCGCTGTTGGACAACTTCCACAATGAGCCGGTAGAAGCGAAGAGTCATCGAAGGGATATAATTTTGGTTCGTTGCAGACTTTTCTTGTGTTTTCCTGCCATATATATCTGATTAGCATTTCTCACCTAGAGGGTAGCATCAATCCACCGTCGGGTGAGGCAAGCAATAAGATCCACCTTCACTGGCAGTAACAATAACCGTCCGATGTCTCCACAGAGTTTGCTGTGTCCCCGCTGGCAACCATTCCTCTGTATGTTGCAACAGACGAATCCACCACCGCTGGCCCTGACATACCGCGACGCACTCTCGGGAGTTTCCCAGGTCTCTCTAAGGACACGCGGACGTAGATGTCTGGAGGTCCTATGGTTGCCCATCTCTACATTGGACTATTTCTAGCCGCTGCCTCAAGCTCTTTATCCGGTCTGTGAGGCCTTTAGGTGAATGATGACTGCAGGACCGCGTGTCCTTTCATGAATACGCGATGTGCTTAACGAGAACGAGACTGGCGCAGTCCATCAGTATGTCCGTCACTGAAGCTGAGCTGCCTCAACCCAATATTTATAGCGCATTGTGAAGTTATGATGCCATAGTCTCGCCACAAAACGAAAACTCGGTCGTGCCGACGCGAGGTCCCGGTGATTTATTCATAGTGAACTATGTTAGCTGACCAGCTCACCGCAATAGAACCATAGATTCACGCTGTCTCGTCCTGATAAATTCAGGTGATCGCCGTTCGACTCAGCCGGTTGCGCGGGCGGTCCGGTGTCGACCCAGGGCAATGATTGTTACTTTACTGCTACATTCCGATGAGGGTTCGACTATGACTGGGCTATAACGTGTTGAAGGTGGGAGCCCGTATCCTCGCCCGGCTTTCTTGGCTCCTTGTCTAGCTCTACATGTCGTTGACGGAGGCATACCCTTGCTGACGAGGAGCTTTGTTCTGGTAACCCATCTTCAAGTTGGCACGAACGCATCAAGCGAGGCAATACACAACTCCCACTATGAGACGGAACAGGGTTCGTCATAGCAGAAGTGATGCTGCGTAGGTGTCCGTGGAGTTGAACCAAAGGGAAATTTCTGCCATGGGTAAAGGGTGACACGGCTGATAAGGTAGACACTCCGAACCCCGGTGATATCTGACCCGGAGAGCAGATGGATGCGGGCCTGAAGTGAAAAGGGGTATTTTTTTGTTTTGCTAACATAGTCTAATAGGAATTTATAGACCAAGCAATGCAATGATATTACGTTCTGAAGCCGGCAAGCTTGCAGGGTGACCTCTAAATACTGCAATAGTGGCTTGTTTCCTACACCTCCGAACGAACACAGAACACGGAGCCTGCTTCGGAATAGCCGGCCCGCTATTCCGTGCCCAAACAACTGTGTCTCAGCCAGCTGGCCCCGGCCCGCCATTTAATCTAGTCACAGTACAAACGCCCCTCAGGCTGCCCACAGACACTACATCGAGCTGATATCCCATTCTTCCAGGAGATTTTTTCCGTCATATCAACAATAATCGACCCTACTGTCATTCAGGTCCCTCCGTAACTACTCCACGCCAATCACTGGCACCTCCCTCGCGCGTTGCTTCTCCCATCATCTCTACTCGCTGACGACGGAATTTCAATTTGAAAGAGTTTTGCACAACCCAGCATCACGGAAGGATCGATCTATGGTGGCTCTCCGACTGGCCATTTTCGGTTTACGGGGACAGATTTGGGAACGAACGTTTAGATCGCTGTAAACGAAACTCAAAGGGAATTCCCGTCTCTGTGCGTTGAGATCATCCCTTACTAGACCCACTCTGGCTAGTCCCGCTAATTTCGGTATAGCGTCATCAAACAGATTCCCTCTCTGCTACAACGGAGGCAGTCATGGATCAAACCTTTTCCGACTCCTTCCCCCACAGATCTCACAATAGCTGCGCTGCTCTCCCTAGCACGCTAAAATGGAAGTGGGTCAAATAGGATGACCAGCAAGTGTAAATCATAAGCCAAAGAGTGGGATGGAATGATGTTCCGAGATGTAAGCTTTGATCGAGCCACTTCCCGCGGGAGGCTCGCTTCTTCGCTGCGGGCAGCCGATGGTCACATGCGTCTCGCGTGGATACAGTAGACGGACTAGGCGGTCCACGATGGACCGCGGGCTTGGATATATAAGGCGCTTTTGTTACGACCCCATATTCCTCGGGTCGTTCCTTGATCCTTTTCCAGGTGTATGGTCGCGAACGGCGCCCATTTGGATGCCAGATGGTCATTTCCCGCGGCACTTACGAAAGCCTTCCTTCAACGACGAAGAGGATGGCCATGACGTCAAGTCAAGCCCACTGCCTGCCTTTTTCTGGTGGCGGTGGACAAACGCAGCTTTTCAACGTCGAGTGTCAGAGCGGCAGGACCATAGCCCTGCTTAGTGACTTTGCTGTAATTCAATTGCGACTTTGTCATATTCAGTCAGAGGGCTACAGTTGTACAGTAAATGACTCGAGTACTGTCACGGTAATACCACCCGAGGATATACGCTCTGTTGCAAATGTCTCTGCTGCAATGTATGATGCACGTTGGTTCTGGGCCTAGTATCTCTTCGCGATCATCAATGGTACGGCTGCATTAACATATGATTAAGTATAACGTGGTACGTAGAGGTATTACTGCCTCCATCCTGCCCATTCCGCAGGTGAAGGGCATTATTCAACTAGGTGACCGATTCTTGTCTGCTTGTCACCGCCCTTCAAAATCGTTGTCCAGCGCGTAGGCTATGCTGCGCGTATAAAGCCGGATGTGCCCATCATGCATCATGGCTATCGTCTGCCCGGCGCAGGTGGGCACATGGGAGTTGTGGGCTCATGAGCGGAATAACAGAGCAATGGGACGTAGGAATTTCCATCTGACACATTCCATCCAATTTCTTGATAACCAGCTTCTCACCATAGTGCCAATCCGGTGTTCGAGGGGGTTTCACATCGCTTACCCGCCACCTTTCTAAATGATGAAAAATAGGTCCGTATCCTAGAGCAGAAAGGAATCTCAGTAACCATGTGCGTCGGAGGTTTGAAAACATACAATTTCGTGAGAGCTTGACAGCTACGGACGTAAATCAGGGTCAGTAAGAAAAAAAGGGGCGCCACCCCAGGGAATCCTCTTACCAAGGGCTGCTGCGGGATCCTTCGACTTATCATGTAGTCGCTGATGACAACATTCTTAGTAGCAACCAAGAAGGGACATTATAAGCGCACATACCGGAGGTACCGAATTAGCTCCTTGTAAGTAAGGCGGTTTGAATACGCTGTCAGGCACTCAATAAATGCCTGAGAAATCGAAGGCCTAGCTCAGATCGTGCAAGTGCTAATTAGCCGAATGGGGCTTACCCGTCTTAGGTTCGTCTCACTAGCTTTCCTGCCATCCTTGGTGGCACCCAGAGAGACCTATAGGATCATTACAGGGGATACTCTTACTTACGATATTGTACTTACTACATCAGCGGAGCTGGACTTATGGCGCAATATTTGTAACGTGTTAGGGTGTCTGAAGTCTTTGACGACACCTTGCGCATTATACTGTCCAGAATATGTCATTGAGATTCAGAGCGGATCTAAGAAGAACATGCATACCAGATAAGGAAGATCTTCGGTGAGGCATTGTAAGGTCAGTAAACCACATTCATAGACACGAGACGGCGACAAACCAAGTAGGGTCCCAGAATTACAAGACTGCGAACAACTTGTCGGCATGTTCGTTAGTCAGAGTGAATCTAGCTTACGTCGAAGATGGCCGTCAGGCGACACCCTTCCGGAAGCGGTCTCACCATAATTTCATGCATGATCTAGGGAATCGATCGGTAAGCAGGTATTTGTTGTTCGAAGTAGTCTTACGTCGTCGATAATGAGCCCATGCGTTGCCGGATTTGGGTATGGGTCATTACGATAATCCATGGCACAAATGCCTAGTAACATTCGGGTCATCACAGGAATCCAATCGAAAGGGCACAGCAAAAACGGACATTCGTCTAGCCCATCCGTCTCACGTCCATCCAGGTTCTTGACCTGGACAGCGTGTCCAGAAACTATTACGGGATTCGATGAGGAAAAGTGTTAGTGTGCAAACTCAGGCCACGTACAATAAATGAAGAACGAGTCATGGGGTTGCGCATCATGAACCAATGCCGCCATCTCTCTTAACTGATGAGATGTAAGGGTAAGAGTAGGAGTACTAGGAGCAATACCTCACATGGGGGACTCACAATATTTTCCTTGGTTGGAGGATACGACGGAGAATCTTCATCGGTCATGATGCAAACGTCTTCGCGTGCAAAGCCCATATTGTCTAGAGGGAATATAAGAGAAAATATGATGCTGCGTAAAGAATAGTAGTACCGTAAAGAAAGATTTCTACAGCACGTGCGTCCTCAACGCAACGCCTCAGCCGCATTCTGGTGTCTGGATGAAAAGCGTAATTGATGCCAATCTGAAACGCTTATAAGAATCAGCGTGTAGTATCTGTTCTTCCGCCACGTACGATAAGAGCCTTTCGCTTGCCCCTGCCTCCAAAATGTGGCCGCGCATGTAGCATCTGCGGTGGCAAGTTGTGTCCGTCGGTCATGTTGAACCGTTGCGGCTGGACGGGCAACTCTGTCGGGGTGAACGAGTCGATTGAGATTATGACAAGGGGGTGGGCGAGGGAGTGTACATACGCAGAGCTGTGCTGCCAGGTGAGAAGACGGCGTGGTTCGAAGTCCTGTTGTTCGTCAATTAGATGCTGCGGCAAGAAAAGGTAAATTGGGGTACCTTTGCCGATAGTACGGTCTTCCTGACGCATCCTGAACAAAAGCAGAGCCCGGATACTGTGAGCGAGTTGCAATCACAGCTCCCGGGTTCTGCTGATGAGGGATGTTGGAGGGGTAAGGAGAACCCGCTAAATAGGCCGGTTGGACTGGATACGGTTGATGGGCAGTTAGGCGGGGGCTTCGCGGTAAGAGGGGTGATCTTGAAGACGCGCCGTAACCCGTGCCTAGTTGAAGCCGAGAGGACCCAGGGAGGTGCGGATATGCGTCGCTATAGCCGGAGTGGACCCCGTTCCATGTGCCCGGGTAGACGACACCATCCTGAGGGGCACCTGTAGAGTATTCACCACTCGAAGGACCTTGACCTGGTACGTTAGGAACGTTCCTAAGAAGGAGCTCAGAGCAAACAGGCGTTTAAACTTAGTTCTGTTCGTACGCTTCTGAGGAGGATCCTCGGTGTCTACAGAATTAAAACGAAATGATTAGGTACAACGTATGCGAAAGGAGCGGTCTCGTAACTCACAAAAACGGCGTTGCCTGTGGGCAGCCTGGGGCATTGGGGTGGGACTCGTCTCGCGGCCTACCAGATGCCATTTGATACGTGTGACTGGTGGGGGGAAGGGGAGAAGGGGAGGCTCACGAACTGATTCGATGTTTATCTCTCGCCAGCCATTGATTGGAATGCAGCAGCACAGGAAATCCAAGTACAGATGCTCCTGGTATTTGGCTGCTGGTATCAAGGCATAGTGGCAGTGGTCCGGATCAAGGAAATCCCGGCAATATAAGCACCGCCGTCACGGTGTCCTTGTTCCAAAAATGCGTCTTCCAGTGGGTAGAAAAAAGCCGTCAAGAACAGAAAGCATGACACCCGTAGCTTGGATAACGACGACGTTCTCACTTTATGAAGGGGCCCACCGTGACGCAGAGCCCACAAGCAATGAAAGGAAAAACTTCAAGAAAAGTGGTAAAGTTCGATTTGCACCGCCGCATGTCAGGAACCCGGAGTGCGACACCTTGACCGAGGGATTCTCTCCGAGATTTTGGGTCCGTCCCTTAAACGCACTTGCCAGTTCATGATCAGTACTGTATACAGGCATCAGGCTTGTCTTTTCTCCGCTGCGACGACCACAGTCCTCGATAAGGGCTATAAGCTCGAGTGGCACCCGGCTCACCGTGTCCTCCTTGCACAGACTCGGACCTCACACTGGCAACAACTTGGTCTCTCTCTAGCCCCGTTGAATGGTACGAAAGATCGGCGAAGGAGGGTAAAAGCGTGGACAGAGGTGTGGAGTAGCTTGAAGGGTTTCCCGATATGTAAGTTTGAAACGAGCAAGTTCCCGTGAGGCTCCGGGATCCGGACTCAACGTACTCAACGGTCGCGCGCCTCTCGTGACTCGACGGTCCAGGTGAACCGCGGGATCAGATACCGGACGCCCTTGCATTAATATTACTTCCTCGGGTACTGTACTGTTCCGGATATATATGGTTAAATGACCCAGCTTCAATTATACTATTTCGGGTTGTATCTAGTACAAATAGGCCTCCACATATACTTGGCCAACTACCTAAGTTACAATGTCTTAGCCTGTAATATGTGATCACGTTGGTTGGGATCTATTTTCTCTTCGCAATCCGCTGTGGTTCGGCCGAAGAACGTAGGAAAGTGACAAATAAGGGACGAAGCATGAGGACGTATCGTTGCCTCCAAGCTGGTCCATTCAGCTGAAGGCCATTCAATCACGTAATTGATCCTCGTCCGCCTATCGCCCTCCTCAAGACACCTTGTGCCGCGCATTCGTGACTATCGTCTGGCCGACGCAGGTACGTACATGTGCAAAGTTAAATACTGTGGGCCCATACGTGCGGCACAGGGGCGCGATGGGACGTGGGGTTCTTCACCTGACACATTGCTATCCAACGAGGAAGGTTTGCACTTGGCTCACTCATCGCGTTTCTAGATGATAAATTTGTCACCTGTATCCTAAAGCAGAAAGGGATATCAGTCGCGGGATGTACATCACGGGTTATAGGACCGACAATCTCATGAGAGCTTGATAGCTACGTGGGTTGGGTTAGTAGAAGCAAGGAGCGCAACCTCCGAGAGTCCTCTCACCTGAGGTTGCTGTTGGTATTGCTTCACGGCCTTGCTGATAACAATGTTCTTAGTGGCAATTAGTGACGCTATGAAGGCTCATACCGGAGATTAGGAATCAGCTCCTTGTAGGTGATGTTATTTTTAGACGCTCTCATGCAATCAATGAATGCCTGTGAGATTGATGGCTCAGATTCAAGCGGCAATCAGTTGAATGAAGCTTACCCGTCGTAAGGCACCTCCCTTTTTCGTCTCACGACTTTCCTGACGGTCCTTGCTAGAACCCAGAGAGATCTACCGGCAAACATCAATGTGGCACTCTCGCTCGAGAAAAGTGTACCTACAACATCGGCGCAGCTCGACTTCGTACGCTTCAGCATGCCCGAGAATCTTATTTTGTGTGGGAGAATGGATCGTTTGACAACACCACTCGAGTTATACTGCATGAAATACGTCAATGGATCTCGACGCAGACTTGAAGAAGATTTCACAGACAACATAGGGAAGATCTAAAATATTGTGTTTAGTCGGCAAATCACAAGCATTGGACACCAACGCACCGAGGAGGGTCCCGGAGTGACAAGCCTGCAAAGGATTTACAAATGTGTTTGCCATTCATAGTGAATTTGGCTCACATCGAAGATGGCAGTCAAACGACACCCTGACGGAAGAGGCTTCACCAAAATTTCATGCATGAGCTGAAACGATCACAG
>Ga0307510_10003980_pt1 | contig 17302 bp, 22 predicted proteins | sample 12_EM_MG_FD_207224 | JGI IMG/M metagenome (GOLD analysis project Ga0307510, IMG submission 207224) | Populus trichocarpa ectomycorrhiza microbial communities from riparian zone in the Pacific Northwest, United States - 12_EM | ecosystem: Host-associated > Plants > Roots > Unclassified | place...
GCTATTCAACAAGCGGAAGTGAGTCCACATCTTCGATTGGGAGTGCGCAAGTGACGAGATGATAAGCTGTGTAGGTCGTCACCTTGCCTTACAACCTTCTGCTCCATCGCGATGCTCGAGAAAGTCTTGGTATAGACTTGACAAACCAAGTTGTCGTCATCGATGAAGCCCACAGTGAGTATTGCGTAACGTAGACACAATGAATCCTGACGAATCTGTTCGGCTCCACAAGATCTCATATCGTCTTTGCTCTCGTTATCCACCGTCACGCTCCCTCTGGGAATCCTAAATCTTTGCTTAGAACAGCTGACAGCGTACATATCACGGTTCAAGAACAGGTTGGCGTCAAAACATGTGCTTCACTTAAAGCGCCTTTACCGCCTTCTTCACACTTTGAAGGGCTTACTCTCAAACTGGCAGCAGGGAAACTCACCCGAGGTGATGACTGTCGATGGTTTGCTCTCGAAACTGGGTGGAAAGCTCGAAGAGATCAATTTTCTCGAGATTCAGAGCTATCTCCGCAAGAGCAAGGTATGACGCAACCCCTCAGTTATCCCTCCAGGTTATACTTACTTATGAATACAGCTAGCAAGGAAGATCACAACGTACATTCAGAAGACGAAAGCGAAGGCCAAGAAAAAAGGTTGGTGGGAACAGACAGCACCCTTGAACATCGTCTAACTAAACAGTAGGAGGTACCATGGACCACTCTGAGATCGGAACGCCACCGCTGTTCGCAGTTCAAGAATTTATTGCTGCGCTGGCAGCAGCCACCGATGGTACGTCTACGCCTCCAGACTTGAAGGCGATGAAGGGAAAACTATAGCCGTGATAGATGGTCGCATCATTTTCACTCACAAGGCTTCTTCGCACGAGCAAGGCACACCAGAAATCCAGATAAAGTACCAGTCCTTGAACCCTGCGCCTCAATTTCGTGCCGTTGTGGACGCCGCGCGCTCTGTCATCCTAGCCGGTGGGACCATGTCGCCTGTAGGGAATCCATCTTAGTGCTTGTCTTGCATGGCGTTTGTTTCTAAAAATCTGTGACAGATGTCAGACTTCACCAGTCAACTCTTTTCGCATCTGCCGAGCTCGAGAATAGCTCTGTTCTCTTGCGACCACATCACACCAGAAACCAACTTGCGGACCCTGGTTCTTCCCCGCGGGCCCCAAGGGACCGAGCTCACCTTCAAGTTCTCGAATATGGAGAACCGAGACATGGTGAATTCGAGCTCTGTACTACTGTTTACACCCAAATACTCAGACGACTTACAGTCATTTGAACTCGGACAAATCGTAGTCAACTTCGCTAGGGTCGTGCCAGGGGGTATGGTAGTCTTCCTGCCTTCCTATAAAACTCTTGAAAAGGTCAAGAAGTTGTGGGAGGAGAAAGGAATCATGGGGGCCATACGGAATAAGAAGAGGGTGCGCACCTACCACTGTGACTTGATCATGTCCCTGACCTCGTATAGGTGTTTATGGAGTCAACAGCCGACGTCCACGAGCTGCTGTCTCAGTATGCGGAAGAAATCCGAAGTAGTGTAAGTCACCAGAACCAGTACCTGCCCACCCTGTCTCAAGCGCCTCACCCTTGTCCCCCAGACAAAGGGTGCACTTTTACTCGCCGTTGTCGGCGCAAAACTGTCCGAAGGACTCAATTTCTCTGACGACCTCGCGCGCATGGTCATGGTGATCGGCCTGCCCTTTGCCAACTTGGGATCGGCGGAACTTCAAGAGCGGCTCAAACACGCAGACCGACTTGCCGCCGGAGAAGACGCGCCGAAGAACGCGGGCTCTACTTACGGTTCAGCAGGGAAAGAGCTTTATGAAAACATGTGTATGAATTCGGTGAACCAGAGCATCGGTAGGTGATTGGTGAGGGATAAACCCGCGCCGAGTAGGGACTCATGATTATGCCACACCCGCAGGTCGTGCTATTCGTCACAGGAATGACTGGTCTATGCTTGTCCTCGTCGACATGCGCTACCAGTCTGAAAAAATTCACAGCAAGCTGCCCAGGTGGATCGGGAAATCACTCATCGTAACACAGTCATTTGGTCAAGCGGTCAAGACAGCCAGTCAATTCTTTGCAAGTAAAAGAGAAAGTTGAACACGCGTTTCACATGTCCGCATGTTGATATTATATGTCGATACCACTAGCTTTTGTAATCCGCGATTGCTGTCTGCATGACGATATCACCGTAAAATTGAAGAATATACGGTAACGCCGGTTGTAGGTATCAGCGGCGTGCTGCGAACAGGATCGTATGAGATAGTGCCCCGAAACTTGCCCCATCAGGTAAGTCTGCTGAGCGTTTGGATGTACTGTATACATAGATTTAGTACGCGCAGCTGATTCGACATTGATATCAACGTGAGGGCCACTCGAAAGACTCCGTCCTCAAGGCAATATTGGGACGGGAAGGCCTGCAGCGCGTGCCATTTGGATTGTCTTCTCCGCCTAGAGAGTAGAAAGTTAGATGAATGAATGGATACATGGACCCACCAATGTCACCTGTTTCAACATGGGGGCATCAATCATTTCCTTGTGACCCGCCTCGTCGCCCAACCCGAGACCCACTGCTCCTCTATGCGCAGCATGGGCCTGCGCCATTTTGTCCAATATCTGTGCAGCACGTAAAATTTCTTGCAGGGGGTCAGCTTATTTTTCCCCATAGCGATGCGTATTAGGACGCAAAATCCGGTACCTTTCTCAGTTGGGACAAACGTCGTTTGAATAACCTCGACTTGGGACGGGTGAATCGCTTGCTGAAAAGCGTCGTGACGTTTTAACGTCCGAACTTTTGAAAGATAAAGAGGAGTAGATACCTTGCCGCTGAATCCTAATCTCCGGCCGTCAGCACATTCGTCCTGTAAATGCGCCAAATCGTCGTAGTTTACGCAAACCTGTAGCAGATTAGCTGGGCTAGGTCATACTCAGAGAGAAGTGTCGCGGACCATATCAATGGCTTCGAGGCCGAAAGCTCTTGCCGTGACGGCAATTTTGGACCGAGGGTAGAGCAATTCTTGGCGGGAGGGCGTCCGAATGACGGACGTGTCTGCACAGTCTTTATCATTCCGATTAGTACGTTCTCCGAAACGAGTGGGCAAGAAAACCATACAGTCTTCTGCCCCAAACTAGGGCGTAAAGCATGGTGAATACCCAGTAACGACCGCGGGAGGGATAAAAGGAGTCACCAAGAGCGCCCTGAGCCCACCACCCTTCTCGGGCCCGTACACGGATCTCCAGGCTGCAATCGTTCCGATGTTGTGGAGAGCGCGCGCACTTTCGATAGTGGCGACGAAATGGATGGTCCCCTTTGCCCGACCAAACGCTTCCATCGCGTCCGTGACCATTTCCAGTTCCTCGACGGAGTGGACTTTAGGCAACACCAGCGTCCGAACGGCGGGAATCGTGAGCTGAAGAGAGTGGCAGATACGTTTTTCGGCCTATGCCCAGAAAGATCGATGGAGAAAGGCGGCCTTACGATGCTAACGATGTCGCGCTCGAAGAAGGGACTATGTGGGCCATTAATGCGAACGGCGATGCGAGAGGGATGTGGGAGTTGATCCTCCGGGATTTTCTGCTGCAAGGGATCATCGATCAGCGACGGTCTCGTCGAATACATTGAGAATCTCGCCATCAGAAACTCCGTGAGTCGCTCTCTTGCTTCGTTCTTTCCCTTTTCCGAGGGTGCGACGCTGTCCTCAAGGTCGTAAATGATGACGTCTGAACCGACGGCCAGAGACTTCTGGAGCAAACGGTCTGACGAGGCTGGCACTAAAGCGAGGAAAAGCTATGTGCTCCCGCCAAGAGCATGTTTTGAGATCTTACGGACCATAAAGGTAGGAACGTCGAAGTGGGATTGCTTCAGGTTGCACCTGTTCGGCCGAGTAAGGGCGGAGTTGGGTTTGGGTTTGATACGTAGGCCGTGCCCAAGCGTGAGGAGGTCTGGTCCCTGGAACACACGGGGTACGCCAGAACGAGTTGTTTGGTTTTAGTGGCGCTGATAGTCTTAAGATGGAATACATGGCAGTGATGGGACAGGGCGAGAGTAGAATATGTGTCTACAGTAAAGCATCATCGGCTGGAGCCTGAGCGTCCTATCAATCCGGTCCAGTCGAACCGATCGAATCGTTTCTTCAAGTTCGCCACTCTTTCTTTATTCCGCCCAAAGTCTAATCGTCGAGGACGTCGCCACTGCCTGGGCTCCAGCTCCAACAGGTTCCCAATGATCTCTCCTGCGAAGTATCTGGCACAGGTAAGCACAATGAACAATGGGGTTTCTGAGCGGGCATACCTTGGAAAATCACCACCGCCTTTCTCACCCTCGTCCAATTCTTCCTCATCTCCACCAGCATCTCCGCTGCCTTCGATCACGTGTCCATATCCCTTCTCGCCTTTGTGGTCGAACTGGACCATAAAGTATGGTAGATTGGGAACCATCATTCGTCGGAATCCACCAGGTCGAGTGGCAAAATCGATCAGTTTTTTGTGCTGCGACCATTCTGCCTCACTCATCAAAATAGACTCCTACATAAACTGCTTAAAAAAAAGGAGGGGTGATCTTGCTAAGAATACGTGCCTTGAAGTAGCCAGGGAGAACGTCGAACTGCTCCCAAGGAACAGGGACACACTCAATGACGCTATGTTTCTGCCACTTCAGCGAGATAACAGTCTCGTAGAAGACGACCCCTTTGTCCTCTTCAGCGTACATCTGCATCAGGCTCTTCATGAAATTCTACGAAGTGACATTCAGTATCGTCGGCTTATCTCAGGAAATCAAGCACATACCCGAATTTCGTCCCAGACATCATCATCGCCCTCAAGCAAGGTCAGATGGTGTTGTATTGGCACAATTAGGCAGTGCCCTGGCACCAACTCTTCATGAAGCGTGCAAGAGAGATACACCCTTGTGCCTAGGGCAACCATGGGAGCTTTTGGAAGGGAATCATCTTCGCCATAACAATAAGGACATGACGCCAATGCCTTCTGAGTACGCTTGTAGTCTGAAGTTCAAATTAGGTCCCTTCCAAGCGATGAAGGGCGTGATGCGCACCATGAATGGCAAACTGGCGCTTCATGGCATCTGTGCGCATCTTTTGTCTACCCAACCTCTCGGCATTATCATCCATGTAATCAAGATCATTCTGGCATCGTGTTGATATTTGAGAAGAGTGACGCATGCATGAATCCTTAGAGACTCACCACAAATCCCCCATCTGTCATAATGGATTGTGCAAATTGCATGTCGAGATTCTTTTGGTCTGCCATTCCAGCGCCGAACTTCTCTTGGCGCAATAACTCTCCCAAAGTGGTAGTGTCATCGTCAGCGTTGTACCGGATAATCTCTCCCGTCTTCGGATCGCGGGTCTCCACCTTGCGTGGGCCGTCAAGAATTTGTATTTAATTGGACGTTCAAGGTACACACCTTCTCTTTCTTCTTTCTATTCCCAGGAAGTACCTTGCCGTCGTCTTTTCCGTGTCCAACGTCGTAAAGTCTTCCGCGTGCATCGAGAGTAGGCAGTACTTCCACACGTGTCCGCGTCTGGGTGCCATCTTCGTCCGTGGTGATGCCATTTGCATGTCGCATCTCCTCTTCATATTCCTTCTCCAGTTTCTCCGCGTCTGGCCCACCGGTCAGCTTGGCGCGTAGGACCTTTGCCTGCAATCTATTGAGCGACGACGGGGAGAGCGCACGCTTGCCTCCTAGCTGTGGGGTCATGACTGATGGTATCGGTGTGCGCACTTGCTGGCCCGGAGTTCCCGTTTGCGAGGACAAACGAAGGGAATCGAAACGAGGACGCGCAGCAGACGGCACCCCCGTTTGTGGCGAAGGCGTGGACGGCGCGCTCTCCCCTGGCCCACCGGGTCTTCGGAAGCCCGAACTATGCGATGACGCACGACTGCCGCCAAGATCGTTGAACATAAAACCCTTCTCGCCGACCTTCGGAAAGTCTGAGACCACCCCACGCTTTCCTTTTACTGCCTCCCGCCCGCGCCCAAAACGCTTACCCTCACGCTCGTCGAGGACTTGTCGCTCTTCTCTAGCTTGCTCGAACGCCTCAACTGAGCCAAAACGTTCTACAGCGACTTCCTCGACGGGCCTGTTCTCTTCTTGTGCGGTCTCATAAACACGGCGGAGACGCATCATGCGCCATTGTGAACCCGGACCACCAGGAGCGATAGACTTGGAAGCTGGTGTCTCAGAGTATTCGTCCAGCGATTTCGCCTCTTTAAGTTGAGTGTTCAACTCTTTCGAGCTGACATGTATCTAGAAGGCAAGGTTCGAGTTAAGCAATGGGCGTGAAGTTGAGAAATTACCTTGTCTGGGTTAGGTCTGTCTGGCTTTGGCTTTCGTTCCTTTTCTTTTCCGAGGCTTGAGAAAAAGTCGATTCCACCTCCAAGTGTCCTGGCGCTTGTCGAGGGTTCACCATAACCATCAGTGAGAGATTCATCGCCACCGTCGAGCCGAGGGGATTCAACAGAGGATGTTGAAGGTTCAAGCATCCAGTCATCTCGTTTTAATGAGGACTCGGCTACGATAGCCGTGGGAGGTGATGGATCCTCAGGCTTGGAGTGGGCACGCGAGGTCAACTTGAGGCTCTCTGCAGTAGGTATATCCGCTGCAATTGGCTATATAACGATCAGACAGAGCCACCTCAAAGACACGATGAGCTCTTACTTGCCTTCTTTCCGTCCATGTCAATGTTCTTCTCTACCCACATGTCGTCCCCGTCAAGGTCATCATCGACCACACGAACGACGGCATCCTTCTCCTTGCGCTTCTTGTGTTTTCGCTTGTCGTCCGCATCATGACGGTCGCGTTTCTTTGATTTATGTTTGCGATCCTTGTCTTTGTCCTTCAAGCTGTGACTGTCCATCGTTTGTCGTTTGACGCGCGGTCCACCGGGCCGTATCGTGTAAAATGTCACTGAAGGTCAGTCACGTGTCTCTGCAGTCCCGACTCCGAACGAGTCGACTCGGACGGGTCGTCCGCATCCGCCCACCTTCATGCCTTCAGAACTCGAACGCTACGTTTCAGACAATGCTCTTCAAGTATGTACTTATTTATTTTTCCCGAGTTTGACTTGGACTCATGTCTGTCTTAAAGTTTTTTGGCCTCTCAGACAAAAGCATCGTCGACTTCGTAATTGCGTCAGGTGCGCATATTCCTTGTCATGGGACAATCGCAATCTCATTGTCTCCCTCAGCGTCTTCTTCAAAGACGACAGATGCTCTCTTCTCATCACTTCATACCGCTGGTCTTCCAGATACCCCCGCTGCACACGCGTTTATAAGCGAAGTCCATCGACAAGCTCCCCGGAAGCGCAAGCACGGTCATTCGGATGACGCTGCCCGCAAACAGGCGGAAAAGGATGCAAAATCCCTGCGTAAACAGCAATTTTCTTTCGTCCTTGATGACGATCCCACACCCAGCGGTGTCACGGAGTTAAGGAAGGACAGATCAAAAGGCTCAGGAAAGGACAAACGCGATCGAGAGAGACATGCTCGGAAACGGGAATCAGACGCACGAGAATGGGAGAGTGATGAGGAGGAGCAGGCGCGGAAACGCAGGAAAGCGGACGAAGAAGTCAATAGGGCTGCAACCCCCGACGAAATGGACGAGGAGTTTCCCGAAGACGAAGTGGTGCGGCGCGAGCGCGAACGCGATCAGGATCTGCGAGAACGAGACGAGTTTTCAGAGCGAGTTAGGCGGCGCGATAAAGACAAGACCAAAAAAGTCGTCGAAGATCGTTCGTCCAAGGCGTCGGGTGCCGCAGCGGAAGCTGCTCAACGACGACAACTTGCGGATGACTCGGTTGCACGCACTCTCGCCATGCCTTCCCTGCGCGAACACTCCCGTCAAGAATATCTCACAAAGCGCGAGCTCCAACAAGTCGACCTTCTTCGGCAAGAAATTGCCGATGACGAAGCCCTCTTCCGCGGCATGCGCATCTCTAAGCGCGAGCAACGCGAGATCGACCGCAAGAAAGAAGTCCTTAGGCTCGTGGAGGAGCGCCTCAAAATTGACGACAAGTGGGATGGGTACATGCTTCCTGAGGATTATATCACCGAGCAAGGCAAAATAGACAAGAAGCGCAAAGAGAACGTCCTATACCAGCGGTACGAGGATGCGAAGCCCAAGGACGACCAGTTTGTCACTGATGTCGATCAATGGGAGGCGAGTCAGACGAAGCATAGCACGTTCAAAACTGGCGCCATGGACAAGTCTGAATTTGTAGACGACTATGAATACGTGTTCGATGAGAGCCAGACGATAAAGTTTGTCATGGATCGTACTCTGTCTGGCGAAGGGCACTTGAGCGCGAAGGATAAGTTGCTTCAACAGCAAATTGAAGCGGCTGAGGCTCGCGGTAAGTGGTTCTTTGATGGGTACGTACTTGATAATCCACTCATGTTCTTTCTTTCAATACATCACAAAGCCAAGTCCATCGAAGAGACACGCAAATCTCTACCCATATACCAATTCCGAAAGGAAATTCTGCAGGCGATCAGCGATCACCAGGTCCTAATCGTGGTTGCTGAGACCGGATCCGGCAAGACGACCCAGCTTCCTCAGTACTTGCACGAAGCGGGTTACACAGCTGGTGGCATGAAGGTGGGCTGTACGCAGCCCCGCCGTGTAGCTGCGATGTCCGTTGCTGCCCGCGTTGCGGAGGAAATGGGCACCAAGGTTGGGTATGAAGTCGGCTATTCAATCCGATTTGAGGACGCGACAAGTGATAAAACAGTCCTCAAATACATGACCGATGGCATGCTCTTGCGGGAGTTTTTGACAGAGCCTGACTTGGCAGGATACTCTGCACTCATCATTGATGAGGCCCATGAGCGGACCCTGAGCACAGATATCCTTTTTGCCTTGGTCAAGGTGCGTCTCGCACTGCTAATTCTTCTTAATATTTGATCTGAACCACAATTCCAGGATATCGCGCGCTTCCGACCGGAGCTCAAGCTTCTCATCTCTAGTGCAACAATGGACGCGGAGAAGTTTAGCGAGTATTTCGATGAGGCGCCTATCTTCTATGGTGAGTCAGTGATCATACCTGCAGCTTCCTCAAGCACCCAATATTGTTTGACAGTTCCTGGTCGCCGTTATCCTGTCGATATTCATTATACGCCTCAACCCGAAGCTAATTACCTCCACGCTGCCATCACCACCGTCTTTCAGATCCACACGACCCAACCCAAAGGCGACATCCTCGTCTTTTTAACTGTGCGTTTATCATCACTATGGTGGCTGTTGGCCCTTACAGTATTTTCTTTCAGGGGCAAGACGAGATCGAAGCAGCACAGGAGAATCTAACAGAAACCGCACGGGCGTTGGGAAATAAAATAGCCGAGTTGATCGTCTGTCCCATTTACGCGAACTTGCCAAGTGACATGCAAGCCAAGATATTCGAACCAACTCCCGAAGGCGCACGAAAGGTCGTGCTCGCGACGAATATCGCGGAGACGTCTATCACGATCGAGGGCGTTGTGTTTGTCATCGATCCGGGATTTGTCAAGCAGAATTCATACAACCCGAGAACGGGCATGTCGAGCCTCGTCGTTGTCCCGGTAGGCAGCCTACTGTGTCCTTTTTTAGAATAATTGCTGACTCGTCTCTCATAGTGTTCTCGAGCTTCTGCTAACCAGCGTGCTGGTAGAGCCGGTCGTGTCGGGCCTGGGAAAGCATTCCGACTCTACACCAAGTGGGCTTATAATAATGAGTTGGAAGCAAATACTGTCCCGGAGATCCAGCGCACGAACCTTGGCATGGTTGTGTTGGTACTGAAATCTCTCGGTATTAACGACCTCATCGGATTTGAGTTCATGGATCCTCCGCCTGGCGAGACGCTCATGCGTGCGCTCGAGCTACTCTATGCTCTTGGAGCGCTCAATGATCGTGGCGAGCTCACGAAGCTAGGACGACGTATGGCCGAGTTCCCAGTTGACCCGATGTTGTCCAAAGCGATCATCGCGAGCGAGAGCTATTCGTGCACGGACGAGATCCTCACCATCATCGCCATGCTTTCAGAGTCTGCCTCCCTGTTCTACCGTCCAAAGGATAAGAAGCTACATGCGGACCAGGCCCGGCAAAACTTCGTTCGAGCTGGCGGAGATCATTTTACACTGCTCAACGTCTGGGAACAGTGGGCAGATACCAACTACTCGCAGCAGTTTTGCTACGAGCAGTTCTTACAGTACAAGAGCTTGTGCCGTGCGCGTGACATTCGGGATCAACTCGCAGGCCTATGCGAGCGCGTCGAGGTTGTCGTCGAGAGCAACCCGAATTCGAACGATATCACGCCGATACAAAAAGCCCTCACCGCCGGCTACTTCTACAACACAGCGCAGCTGCAGAAGAGCGGGGATTCGTATCGGACGCTCAAAACGAACCAAACAGTGTATATTCACCCGTCGTCGAGTCTATTCCAGCATCAGCCACCAGTCAGGAGCGTGATGTATTATGAACTCGTCATGACGTCCAAGTCGTACCTTCGCCAGGTGATGGAAATTAAGCCGGCATGGTTACTCGAAGGTGCGCTTCTGGCATTGTATGTTTTTATTGACCTGGCTGACGTTATTCGGTCTCTCCAGTCGCTCCTCACTACTTCAAGCAGGCAGACCTGGAACAACTGTCACGGGGAGACAAGAAAATGCCCAAAGTAGTTGGAGCAGCCCCCTCGAATCCTCCGTAACGTTATCACTACTACTCTCTTCGGAATTTATTCCCTGTAATTTGTCCTGTACTTGTACTGATAATTATTCCTTTCGCAATGCATTTTCGAGGCAAGCGCTTACATCCACCACAGTGATCACCGACGAGCCATCAGTGAACTCAATGGGTCTCGCATGAGCATTCTCACGTATTCTCGACCTACCGGTGGAATGTTCTCCGCATCATGGCCCCAAAATTTTCGGGTGTCTTCGAAGCCACGCTATGAGCATGGCTAACCTCGAGACACGGAACTAACATTTTGTTCAAGTTGCGACGAGCAAGAAAGGATGAAGAATACATTCTTTTGGACTGCCATGTGAGCGAGCGCTGCGCCCATGCACGAAGCAAGACCGGCGAATCGTGTCATTAAGCCCCGGAGAAGCACGGCAGCAGGTTGACTGCTAAATGGAAGGTATACAAGGGCCTTGCCGATGATTCAGTACCCAGATCACAAGACTTTACTAGCCGGACTCAATGCGCGCCCGTCTATTGACACCTTATGTGCGGTCTTCATACGTTTCCACTACGCCTTCCATAAATCAATCACTCCCTTGTAGACAAATTCAAACCGCGTGGTATATATATCACGTCCTGGTACATCATGATTGCATCTGCTGAACAAACTCACTGCCCTGATGTATATTGTGTTCATCTCCGGCCCACCGACCTAACCCCGCAATGTGCAAGCGCCAACCAAGGAACTATGTGCTATGCTGTGACGAGGAGCAATGTCAGATACTGTATCAGCAAGTCATTGCAGTATCTAGTGAGTCCGATCACGAGCCGAGACCGAGAATTGAATAGGACGTCAGGTGTTCGTTCTAATTCGCTTCCCAATCTGTCACATTGGCCAAACCTGCTGTTGCGGGATTTCGCGCGCTCACCTGTCATAAGTACTAGTGGCAGCTGATAGGCGCGGGTGGCGAAAAATGCAGCCACCAGCTTATGATTTGAATAGCAATAATTGCTCTTCCTGTCATCCCCATTAATATTGTCGGAGCCCAGATCCAACACCCACTACTGGAGTACTGGGCGTGGCCTTGATCATGTGGGGTGACCACTGACCTCATTCCCATATCTGCGGCGATTTCTGACCGCGCCGCAAGAAAATGTCCATGAGCAGCCGAATACCTAGTCCGAGAGATACGCCCTCGATGATATAAGCACTGCAAGCCGGGGCTATCTAAAATAACCGACCGTGTCAAGGTATGAATACAGCGTGCTGATGCAAACAACGAGGTTGTCGCACGTCCACATCATTTTTACGCGCACAACAATAGGAGGACTATATTGAACGTCAACCAGGAGACGGCTGATCGCTACTACAATTAATACGGTACTTGTAACACGAGACTGCGCGAAGCGGTGCTCCTTGACGTCCGAGTCGTAACACCTGTAACGTTTATCAAGCAGCGAGATCCCTGACGATCATGGCCGAGCTTGCCGCGATTTCAATCAATACTTGAATCAGACGGCTGCACAAACCTACTTGGCATCACGTTGTTCTGAGTATCATGGTGATGGACCCCGCGGTAAACGTGGCATCATGATCCACGCCTCGCTTGCTGCACCTCTTCGGGATTCTCATCTTGACGCAGTAAAGAGGACGCAAATGAGATCGTGGACGGACGGGACTGATTGATCTCGTTGTGGAGCGATAAAACGATAGTGACCGGTTCAAACTCAGCACACCGAGGTGCCTAGAGAAGTGTTGGGTTCATGCCACTTCATGGGAAAGCTATATTTACCCATCTGATGGGTAATTTTGATTGATAGTACACTCAGGACGCCTATTAAAGCCACTTCTACAACATATTTCCTCATTCTGGGCCGTCAGATGTGAGAACTTGGACTTGGGCCTAAGGCGGTCAGAGTCAATTTGGACCGCGGAAATTAAAAGGTCGATATGGACTTACTTTGTCAAATGCGTATCTGCCTTTAATCTCGAATTTGGATTTAGGGTTGGGATAAACCCTGGGAGAGAATGATAAGAAATCTTGGGAGAATGACGCAAGCGGAACAAAGAACTACCAAGCAACGTCCTTCACGGGTGTTCCGTCGACTTTTGCGCTGTAGTATTGTGCATGCCTAGAACAGCCATGCGTGACCGTGCCATTAGAAAAGAAGAGACTAGATACCCTTTGTAGGGACAAGTGTAGCTGATGAATGGAAATCAGAATCGAGTATATGCACATCGACACGCTGCTATGGGCTGGCCGCTTACGTTGTATCGGAGATGGAGAGATCAACCTTGATGGCTTCAGGAGGGAAATAGTGGTTCCCCTCAATGAAGACCGTATCAGAAGATTCGGCCACAACGGTGCCGTTGACAATCGCTTTGACCATTAGAACGTTGTGTATGTAGATGTTAGAGTAACTTTAGGGGTTATATCGACGATGATGCAGCATTAGTAACGGGTTAGTGAGCAGTACACGTGATGGTCGGTGATAGAAATGGTGACACTCGTGCGATTCAACGTGCCGAGTCCCATGGGAGACTAAGGCAGACGCTATGCCATATTCTAAAGGTGCAATCGAGCGAGTGACATGCCAAAACATTTTGCTACTCACGACGTCGAGTCGGGCGCATGCCGAGTCTTCGCTTGTAATTGAGCCTCGTGTTGATGTCTTATATAGCGGTAATAGCACCAGCATTACTGCAATCGCCTGTCCCCACGTCCACCATCGCAAGCCTTGTATCCAATGATAGAACGACACATACAACTCCCTTCTAGGGCCCCGGCATGGAAACCAAAGTAATCCTGGCGGTATGAAAAAAAAATGAAAAATAGGCAACCTCGGGCAATTCGAATTCGAATACGGCGAGCAACACGCACGTGATCATGGCAGAGGAGTCCGGCGGGGGCGGCCCTTGGTTGCGGCCGAGTTTACCCGCACCCGCTAGAACCCCATCAGAGAGATTGTGTGGACGGTCCTGTCCGTCACAGGCTCTCCCACATCAAACCAACTTTCCTACCTGAACTGACCCATACGACCTGGTTCCCCGCTTTGCGGGGGAGAGCTATGCCATCAACGCGGAACAAATGGACCGCTCACAGCGTTATAGGTCCGCTCTTCACCCCTTTGGTCGTCTCCCCAACAGTTTTGCAGCATTTCGCTCACCGGCGTGCATCCGCTTTCGCAGCTGGCGCAGGCGGTGGCCTTGCCGCGAGTATCGCGACCTGTCCTCTCGACGTTGTCAAGACAAAGCTCCAGGCGCAGCGAGCGACGCTTGGCCAGGCGGACTATCTCGGCATATCCGGTCTGTATCCACGTTTCATTATTTCTTTTCCTAGTCCTAATCGAGTCATCCCCTTTACGCGGCTTGTACCTTCCGAAAAACTTGTCCTATAATTTTTGACGGGCTACGCATGGCACAGGGACCGTCCGCAACATCATACTGCACGATGGCCTTCGGGGTTTGTACCGCGGACTTGGACCGACCATCCTCGGTTACCTTCCGACGTGGGCCATCTACTTTGCCGTGTACGACGGGATCAAGACCCGGTTCGGCGAATTGCCTTTGGGCGTCGACGCACCGGTCGCAAAGACTGAACGACTCTATCCTGCGCCGTCCGCGAAGGGTTATCAGCCTATCGTCCGCGAGCACCCGTGGTCACTTCACATCCTATCGGCCATGACAGCCGGCGCAACCAGCACGGTCTGCACCAATCCATTATGGGTCATTAAAACGCGCTTCATGGTACGTGGTCTAAAATCTCCCATGACTCTGACTCCTTTAATGATCTCGTTTTCTCGTTCCGGGCGATAACGGAATGGGCGCTTTTGATTTTTCAGACGCAATCACGTGACGAGACGCGATATCGTCACACGTTAGACGCCGCCCTCACAATCTACCGCAGCGAGGGCATTCGCGCGTTTTACCGCGGGCTTCTACCCAGTTTACTTGGCATCACCCATGTAGCGGTGCAGTTTCCGTTATATGAACGGCTTAAGATCATTGCACGTACGCAACCGTTTTACAATGAGAATAATACCCCACCTGAGGAGCTTACGTATTACCCTCCCCACACACACGCACACGCACGGACGCACGCACACAAAATACACCGTACAGGTCGGCACGGCACAGATCGACAGCTGTCAGCTCATACCATTCTTTTTTGCTCCGCGGTCGCAAAGATGGTGGCGTCGGTGGCCACATACCCGCACGAGGTCGTGCGGACGCGCCTTCAGACGCAGCGCCGGCTCCTGATCCCCACCGACGCGCCACGCAAGCGATCGGGCATCGTCCGGACCACGACCAAAATAATCCACTTCGAGGGCTGGCGCGGGCTCTACAAGGGCCTCTCGGTCAACCTCATCCGCACGGTGCCCAACAGTGCCGTGACGATGTTGACGTGCGTGCAAGTTTATCTATCCCGCTTATCGTGGACCATCTTTTTCTTGATTTGTTCATTCCTTTTGTTTAACACCCCGCAGATACGAATTGTTAATGCGTCACCTTACGGCGCGTGGCACATGATTGCGTACCCCCTGCACGGCCCCCTTTCACCGCTACTGCCGTCTCCCCGTCATCTTTCTCCACCCCGCGGGCGTGTACCTTGACGGACGCCACGCCACGCTTTACATCATAATCTTGGAAACAAATACCACATTACAAACAATCCGCAGAGCTTTTGCATGTACTATTTACATTCTTTATTTTTTCTTCCTTTTGCTTTTTCTTGTGCCGTGACCAGACGTAAATCGCGCAATGTTAACGTTCATAGACACGGCTTGAGCGGCAACATTTTCTCGAAACACCCCCATCGTCAGACATGAATGGTGTATCGACGTGAAAATAAACCCCTCTCAAACTAAACTCGTCTCGCCCATGGCCACTTGGGAGTCTTGCGCCCAACTTGGGCTTCCCCTTTAGGGCGCTTAATAAGCGGCCAAAGATTACCGTGTGCCAGCGAGGGGGCTTGGCTTCGAAAATCGAAATCGAAACATTGAACGCTTCATGCGGCGTCTCCTCGGATATTAATCGGGGGTATTGTTTATCATCATGTGATATTTGCCGAAAAAAAAAAAGTACAGTCCAGCTATTATTTTGGTCACGGATGTTCCGTTCGCAGCTATGCGATTGCAGGAATGAATGAATGAATGGAGGGTGGTGCAGTCACGTGAGTTTATTGCGTATATACGTTTGTGGGTATGTGGAAAGGTGAAGAAGGCAAAGAGAATAAGCATAGACAAGTGAGAGGAGGAGGAAAGCACAAGGTGATGGCGTTTCGCAAGAAAGCCAGTCGATGGGTTTTGGTGGGTGGGATGCCAATCCCTGGAACACGGAGGTATGAAGCTATATGAAGGTGTAACCGCTCCCGCCCGCGGAGGGAGAAGGGCTTCGGTATATCACTGCGTGGATTTTACTCTAGATCCATGTTGAACTTGGAATCTGATTGGCGAGCTGTAGCTGCCTGTCAGACTTTGAAGTGGAATAAATTATAAAATCCACACAGTGTATGCGAATAAGTGAAACGATCGCCAACGCGGCTATCAACCCGAAACCAAAAAAAAATACGCGCAAAAGGTGGCGAGGCAGCGGCTGGGCGTTGCCGGTCAACGCCGAATAAGTTGGTGAATAACGTCGGGCATGCCACGTTCAAGAGCATTGTAAAAAAATCTTGGCGAAGGGAAGGGCGGGCGGAATTAGGGGGGGGGGGAGGGTTGGGCTAAGGAGGTAATGAGGAAGGAATGCGCACGTAATAAACAATACAATTCAACGAAGGTGGGGCGCTTGCAACGGGGTTAGCAAACGAGTTGGGGTATATATGTGTCATTGGGGGCATGAAGTAGGGAACACCCGCGGGCGGGGAAAAAGAAAGCCGAACGGAGTGCAGAAAGACAAAGCTGGGGGAGGTCTGCGTGTGCACGAGAATTGGACTAAGCGTGGTGTGCACCCAGTAGGGAAGGGGCAGAAGTGGCTAGAGTAATCGGGACTATAGGGAGACTAAATATATAGTCGAAAGCAGCTCTTCGAGGCCAAGGGCTGTCCAACAACTAAAGTAAAGTGCTCTGCCATCCAAGGGTCGTGCGAGTGCGAGATCGCCGAGGGAAGAGAAGAAGCAGAACGTATGGGCAAAAGGGTGGTTAAAGGTTGGGTAGTCGAAGATAGTGCACATAAAAAATAACACCGATTTGCCAAAGAATGGTAGAATACAACGTTCATTAGACCCTGAAAGAGAAGGGAAAAAATGGGTGGCCAGCCAACCTAGTGGGGTCAGCGGGGTGCATCCTTGATCTTATCTTCTGCATCAGTGAGCGTCTCCACTCGTACGTCGCGTGAAGAGCCGACACTCCGGATATCTCGTCCCTCTTCTGCAAGTTCGCGACTGAGTAACAGATGTTCTTTCTGCTCCAGAGCTTCTGGACTATCGCCCTCTTCGATCGTACGGCCAGCAAAGTCCGGTTTTCGTAATGCTTTTCGAAAGGCATCTGCCATAATTGCTGCATCGGCGCCTGAGAATGGTGTCTCTGTCGAGTGGGCATGGGAGTTCATCGAAGAGCCATCGTTTGGAGACAAAGATGATGGTCGAGGAGCGGATGTTTGTTCCATCATCGGTGATTGC